>PDVJ01000025.1_pt1:0-37500 | contig 38506 bp, 40 predicted proteins | sample 1369811 | NCBI WGS metagenome assembly PDVJ01 (sample SAMN07795376, study PRJNA414565) | Alkali sediment metagenome, whole genome shotgun sequencing project. | reverse complement strand
TCATGATATGCAATTGTTTAGATACATGAAGATTTTATTTCGGTGGCTATAGCGGAGAGGACACACCCGTTCCCATCCCGAACACGGAAGTTAAGCTCTCTTGCGCCGATGGTACTGCATGGGTGACTGTGTGGGAGAGTAGGTCGCCGCCGGGATATAATACCTTAAACCCCTTCAGAGATGAAGGGGTTTTTTATTTTACAATATGTCTTTCCTTATGCTATGTAAGCTATATATAGATATAACAACTCTGCAACGGGGGATATTCTGTCATGTCGGGTCATTCCAAATGGAACACGATTAAAAGAAAGAAAGGCGCAGCCGATGCGAAGAGGGGAAAAATATTTGCAAAAATAATAAAGGAAATAACCCTTGCGGCAAGGCTTGGTGGTTCTGATCCAGAAGGGAATGCACGATTAAGGCAGGCAATTATGGCGGCAAAAGAAGAAAATATGCCTAAAGACAATATCGACAGGGCGATAAAGAAAGGAGCCGGAGGAGGGGAAGGTTCAACGAATTATGAAGATGTTATCTATGAAGGGTATGGCCCCGGAGGTGTTGCCGTCCTGGTGGAAGTTATGACTGACAACAAAAACAGGACTGTCGCGGAAATAAGGCATATCTTTTCTAAACATGGGGGGAATCTCGGTGAAAACGGCTGCGTATCCTGGATATTTGAAAAAAAGGGGAGCATATTATTTGATAGAAAAGCAACAGGCGAAGATATCCTGATGGAGGCAGCGCTTGAAGCGGGAGCGGAAGATGTGAGGGAAGAAGAAAATGAGTATGAATTAATTGCCGATCCTGCAATGTTTTATGATGTAAAGAAAGCTATTGAGAGTAAAGGCCTGAAATATATTAAGGCGCAAATCTCTATGATCCCCCAGAGTTCAGTAAGACTCGAGGCGGAGAAAGCGGTACAAATGCTCAAACTGATGGAGAAAATGGAAGATAATGATGACGTACAAAATGTATATGCGAATTTTGATATACCTGACGACGTAATGGAAAAATTCAGTTAGTAGTGTAAAGGGTATACACTTTGAGAGTTTTGGGAATTGACCCGGGGAATCACATAACCGGTTATGGTGTGGTTGAAAAACAGAGGAGCAGTATCCACCATGTAATGCATGGTGAAATTAAAATGGCGAGAGCAGCATCTCGATCATCGTGCATGCTCATGATATATGATAACTTGCTGGAGGTGATCAATCGATCATCACCTGATGTAATCGCCGTAGAGGATATCTTCTATGGCAAAAACATCAAAAGTCTCATTAGGCAGGGGGAGGCGAAAGGGGTAGTAATCCTCGCCTGTTCACACAGGCGCATGCCTATCTATGAATATACACCGCTCGAAATTAAAAAAGCCGTTGTGGGATATGGCAGGGCAGAGAAAATCCAGATTCAGACTATGGTCAAAGCTATATTGCATCTGCCTGAAACCCCTCCTGCTGATGCTGCCGATGCCTTAGCGGTGGCGATCTGTCATGTGAATTTTTTGAAAGCGTTGCCAATATAAAATGATTGCCCTTATAAACGGATTATTAATACATAAATCGATTAACCATATTATCGTGGAAACGAATGGTATAGGATACCAGATATATGTTCCGTTAACCACCTTTTACGAGCTTCCTGATACGAATCAGCATATAACTCTCCATATACACACGCACGTCAGGCAGGATGCTATCAGTCTTTTCGGGTTTATTACCGGAGAAGTGAAGAATATGTTTGAGCTGATGATTACCGTTTCCGGAATCGGTCCCAGATTGGCGTTGAATATATTATCAGGAATTTCCCCGGAAGAATTAATTCGGGCCGTGTCTCACGGGAACTTGGACCGGTTGGTATCGATACCGGGCGTTGGAAAAAAAACGGCAGAGAGAATGATCCTTGAGCTAAAAGATAAAGTCGTGAAGCTCAGCACATATGAAGCACTTTATAACGGTGATGGTAATATTAAGGTATATGATTCAATTATTGATGATATCCTGTCCGCGCTTATCAATCTTGGTTATAAAAATCAGAGGGCCAGAGAAGTTTTGGATAAAATCATCAATGAATCTTCTGAAACGCTGACGTTGGATACTCTGCTAAAAAAGGCCCTGAAAGTTTTAGCCGGGTAGAAAATCCTCACGCAGGAATAGCCAGTTTATAGTTCACTATGGAAAAGAATAACCCTCTCATAAGCCCAATCATCCAGAATGAAGAAAAGGGATATGAAAATTCTTTGCGTCCCAAAAGCCTGGCCGAATATATAGGTCAGGACAAGATTAAGCAAAATCTTTCACTATTCATAGAGGCCGCAAAACAAAGGGGCGAAGCCCTTGATCACGTTCTTCTTTACGGACCCCCAGGTCTTGGAAAAACAACACTCGCATATATCATGGCGAGAGAAATGGCGGTTGATATTAAGGTTACCTCGGGACCTGTGATTGAGAGACCTGGTGACCTTGCGGCAATCCTCACCAATCTTCATGAGTACGATATCCTATTTATTGATGAAATACACAGACTCTCAAATGTCGTTGAAGAAATATTATATCCCGCCATGGAAGATTACCATATCGATATTCTTATCGGTCAGGGACCGTCAGCACGGTCGATGAAACTGGAAATCCCGAGGTTCACGTTGATTGGGGCAACCACACGAGCGGGACTACTCACATCGCCTTTGCGGGATCGATTTGGCATGAGTTTCAGGCTCGATTTTTATTCACCAGAGGAGCTTACCATAATCGTAAATAGATCTGCAAAAATATTATCCATTGATATCGATGTTGAAGGCGCCTTGGAAATGGCGAAACGTTCTCGAGGAACGCCGCGCATAGCCAATCGTTTGTTGAGAAGGGTGAGGGATTTTGCCCAGGTGAAAGCGGAGGGCATCATTGATAGAAAGACGGCGGTTGCCGCCCTGGAAATGTTTGAAGTGGATCATAAGGGCTTCGACCATATGGATAGAAAAATATTACTGACGCTGATCGATAGATTCAATGGCGGTCCTGTGGGGATTGACAGCCTTTCATCTGCAATAGGTGAGGAGAGAAATACGATTGAGGACATATATGAACCATACCTCGTCCAGGAAGGCTATTTACAAAGGACCGCACGGGGGAGGATCGCCACGAAGATAGCATACGAACATTTTGGGAAAGCGTGGAGTGTCTCGAATCAAAAAGAGCTTTTCTAACTGTGAAAAAGATTCTATTCTTCATAACCCCTTGTCCTCTTGCATCCTGAAGATACTGATGATTTTAGTAAGATATAATCCATAGTGGACAGTATGAAGCTGTTAATGCACATATGCTGCGCCCCATGCGCCATATATCCCTTGCAAATATTGAAACCTCACGGGCACGATATATGTGGATTGTTTTATAACCCCAATATTCATCCTTACAGAGAATATGAGAAACGTCGTGATACGTTGAAATCCTATGCTGCTCTGTACGGGTTACGCGTGATGTGCCCGGAAGAATATGCCATGGAGGATTTTCTAAGGAACGTCGCGTTTAGGGAAAAAGATAGGTGTCGCTACTGTTACTCCAGCCGTTTGCATTACACAGCGCAAAGAGCGAAAGAGGCAAGGTTTGATTTCTTTACCACAACACTTCTCTACAGTAAATTTCAAAATCATGGAATGATTAAGGGTATTGGTGAAAGCGTAGCCATTGAGCATAAGATCGCATTCTATTATCATGATTTTCGGGTAGGTTGGGCAGAAGGTCAAAGGCGTTCCAGTGAAATGGGGATTTACAGGCAGCCATATTGTGGCTGTATTTACAGTGAAAAGGAGAGATTTTATGCCGCAACGCAAGGACTCTCATGATGTGGTGATCATGGCAAAAGGGGCGCGCATACATTTTTACAGAGCGAATGAGATATTGTTTAATTTCAAATACTGTGTCTTTTCTAACACACAGCCATAGAATGGATTTTTGATTTTTTATCGGTGTGAAACACAAAATACTTCGTATAATTAATATGTTTTGTCAACAACTAAGGATAATTACGTTACTTTGCAGATATGGTATATTAATTGCGTATGCAGAAACCAAATTACATTTGTAAGGATTGGACAGTGTTGTTACAAAGAACAATTAAACAAGAAATAAATTGTAGGAATATCGGTTTGCACTCAGGCAGAAAAGTCGGCATGACGATTAAACCTGCAGGCGTTGATGAAGGTATTGTTTTTGTTCGAAAGGATCTTCCGAACAAGACTAGTATCAAAGCTAACTTTCAAAATGTCCGGGATACCATCTTGGCTACTACTGTAGGTGTGAATGGAGCGACCGTTTCTACCGTAGAACATCTCCTCTCTGCATTTTGCGGCATGGGTGTTGATAACGCAGTGGTGGAGGTAGACGCTCCCGAGATTCCAATTATGGACGGAAGCGCGCTTCCTTTTGTGCAGCTCTTAAAAGATGTTGGCACGGAAATACAGAATAAATGCAAAAAATTGTTGGTTATTGTGAAACCTGTTTCCGTCAGTGACGGGGATGGGAAGGCAATGTTTTTGCCATCGCCGGAGTTTAAAATTACCTACGATATAAATTTTTCCCATCCTAAAATCGGCAGGCAGACGTATGATATGACGTTTTCCGATGTTGCCTATGAAAGAGATATCTGCGCAGCACGCACATTTGGTTTTCTGAAGGATGTAGAATATCTTCAGGCAAAAGGTTTGGCATTAGGGGGATCTCTCAAAAATGCGGTGGTGCTGGATGACCAAAAAGTTATTAACAAAGAGGGCTTGCGATGCGATGATGAATTTGTGAAACATAAAATACTCGATGCCATCGGAGACCTTTCACTGTTAGGCATGCCGATCATTGGTCATTTTATCGCGTATAAGTCCGGTCATAAATTGAACAATCTTCTCCTTAAGGAGCTTATGGCTCACAAGGAATGCTGGAAAATAGTAAATCATGTTGAGAGAAACAGCGAAGACAACGGCCTCATGTCTCTCAGTATTCCCTCCTTTCGCGTTCTTGACACAGCCAACGCTTAAACACCCGTCATGAAAGACATCTCAGACTGTAATCCATTGCGCAATCCTTAAATTACACTTGCTTTTTGGAGCACAGTTTCTTAGTATACCCATCGGGACAATAAAAACACTAAGTAAATCTTTAACTTTTGATGTTATCTTCGCCAGGATTCAAGGGGTCGAGGATTCGAGTAAAATGATAGGAAACTACAAGGATTTAAAGATTTGGCAAAAATAATATCAGTTGTGTCTGGATATTAATAAATAAAATCATCACATAATAAACACTTGAATCCTTGAACCCTCGAATCCTTTTTGCAACTAAATGGGATAAGTTCAATAATTTTAAAAGGCGCGCGGTGTTTTGCATGCGTAAACCTTATTTATCATTGGTTATATTTTTAATGTGTTATTTGTTTCTGGTGTTTCCCCTCAGCTCATATGGGCGGAAGGCAAGTATCACAGATATCGTTGTGACCGATAGCGCTGATCATACGACGGTGTACGCAAGGCTCGCAAACTGTTTTACAAAAAGGATGGATTCGGCCATCCTCGCAGGTGTGCCTATTACTTTTACATTCTTCATTGATCTTTATCAGGAAAGATCCCAATGGTTTGATGAAAAAGTATCCAGTGTGGTTGTCAAACAAACAATTAAGTATGATAATCTGAAAAAATTATTTTATGTATCATTAATGGACGGTAGGACAGAGTCAGAATTTCAGGACTTTGATGGGGCAAAAAAGGCTATGGCGGAATTGAATGGTATAGCACTGGTTCCCTTGAAAGATTTGCATAAAGATACATTATATTACGTAATGATAAAGGCAAAGCTGGATTCAAGACAACTTCCTATGTACATGGAATACATATTATTTATTGTGTCACTTTGGGATTTTGAAACTGATTGGCACAGACAGAATCTCGTCCTATAATCATGGCAAAAGATCGGTCACATATGAGTAGTCAGGGCGCGAGAAGAAGAAGGATAGAGCTCACCATTGTATTTATTACCATCTTCGTGATTGCCATATTGATTTATTTTGAAATTCACCTTACCCGTAAAGAAAATATTCTTCCCATTTCCAATGAAATACTTATTTTTGGTCTTATCAATATCAATGTTATTCTCATACTTCTCCTCATTTTCTTAATAGTGAGGAATGTTGTGAAGCTTGTCTTCGAAAGAAGACGCGGAATTCTCGGATCGAAGCTCCGCACAAAACTTGTCGCAGCATTTGTCGGATTGTCGTTAATCCCCACAGCGATCCTTTTTTTCGTTGCGATTAACTTTTTTTTATTCAGCATAGAAAACTGGTTCAACATCGCTATCGGGGATGCCCTGAACAAGACGGTTGAAGTTGCGCAGGTCTACTATCAACAGACGATCAATAACGCAAAATATTACGCAAAGCAGATAAGTGCCGACATTACGAAGAACCGCCTTTATGATTTGGAAAGAGATGAGTATTTAAAGACCTTGATTGACCAGAGACAGAACAATTACAAGTTGGGATTGCTGGAAGTTTCTTTTAATAATCAAAACAGAAAACTTTTCGCAAAAGACCCTGATAATCCCAAAATCGTGCCAATGTCGTTAACACCAAAAATGCAGGAAGATGTGTTGACTGGTCAGGAAATTTCGGCCGTTCTCTCAACAGAGTCTGGTGATGTGATAAGTGGCATGGCCCCTGTATATTCATATATGAGTCCGGCGGAAGTCATCGGTGTCGTAATCGTCAGTTATTACATTCCCAAAAGTATGGTTGATAATTTGGGGATTATTTCAAAGACATCAGAACATTACAGGCAATTTACCCTGCTAAAAAATCCCATGAAGTTCAGTTACATAATTACGATGTTTACGGTAACGCTCTTGGTTATATTTTCCGCGACATGGTTTGGATTGGTTGTTGCAAAAGGAATAACTGTTCCTATCCATGATCTGGCTGAAGCAACTGACAGGGTAGCACGGGGGGAACTTGACCATCAAATCAACATAGTGGCAAATGATGAAATAGGGGTTCTTGTCGCTTCTTTCAATAAAATGACAAAGGATCTGAAAAGAAGCAAAGAAGGTTTGGAACAGGCAAACATAAATCTGGAGCAACGAAGAAAATATATGGAAACTGTTCTCGGCAATGTGTCTGCCGGCGTTGTTGCAATTGATAATAATGATATTATCACCATAATCAACAAAGCTGCCGAGATGATGCTGGACATAAAGACCGAAAAAGTCCTGCACAGGAAATACCAGGAAGTGTTGATTCCCGAACATATGGCAGTCGTCGATGAATTGTATCAGGAGATGAAGGAGGGTGGTAAAAATTTCATTGAAAAACAAATGGAATTAATGCTTCAAGGCAGGGTATTGACGATTTTGATGACAATAACATTGATTCAGGATGACGATGGCCATTATATGGGTTTGGTTGTTGTTTTTGAAGATCTTACACAGATTCGCAAGGCGGAAAGATCAGCGGCATGGCGAGAGGTTGCACGAAGAATGGCTCATGAGATTAAAAATCCTCTCACACCGGTTCAACTCTCTGCACAAAGGCTGCAAAAGAAATATGGTGATAGTCTGGGTGATGATGGTGCCGTATTTCATGAGTGTACGAAGACAATCATAGATCAGGTTGAAGTCTTAAAAAACCTGGTCAATGCCTTTTCACGCTATGCACGCCTTCCTGTTACGAATCCCGTTCTCGGCGATCTGAACGAAGTTATAAGCGAATCGGTGGTACTCTTTCTGGATGCGCATAAAGAAATCTCTTTTGATGTGCAAAAGGAACTCGAGATACCGAAATTAAATCTTGATTCCGAGCAGATTAAACGCGTTATGATAAATCTTTTGGATAATGCCGTTGCGGCGGTCAACAAGGAGAATGGACATATCATGATTAGAACTTCCTATGATAAGGTCCACAAAAAGGCGAAAGTCGAGGTTGCAGATGATGGTTACGGTGTGCCTTACAGTTATAAGGCCAAGATGTTTGAGCCATACTTTTCGACGAAAAGATCCGGTACGGGACTGGGGCTTGCCATTGTGAGTTCGATTATATCAGATCATCATGGTCATGTGAGCGTAAGGGATAACAGCCCCACGGGGACCATCGTTGCGTTTGAACTCCCCGTGCCGGAAGGCACTGATGCGGGCTAAAGAATTCTATTCTGAATGCTGGTCACTTTTCCAAAAAAGGAATTATACAGTTTATTTTCTGTAATAACATGGGGGAACGGGTATTTCATAGATCATATGCGTAAAACGATACTTATTGTAGATGATGAAAAGAGTATTTGTCTGTCTCTGGGATCTATTCTTGTTGATGAGGGATATGAAATCTTTTCTGCAGGCAGTGGTGAAGAGGCCATTAAGATTATTGAAGAAGATCCTCCCAGCCTTGTGCTCCTCGATATATGGCTTCCGGGAGTTGACGGTATAGAAACGCTTAAGATGATTAAATCGCGATACCCACAGATTCGGGTAATCATGATATCCGGTCATGGAACTATCGAAACAGCGGTCAAGTCTACGAAACTTGGAGCTTTTGATTTTTTTGAAAAACCCCTGTCCATGGAAAAAGTAATTCTTGTTGTCAATCATGTCTTTGAATTGATTCAGTTAGAAGAGGAAAATAAGTTACTGAAACAGAAAATCAGCCAGGACTACGAGCTGACAGGGAATAGCTTACCGATTACCGAATTGAAAGAGATGATCAGCATAGTTGCTCCTACAAATGCGTGGATTCTGATCATGGGTGAAAATGGTACAGGCAAGGAACTTGTTGCCCGGTCCATACACAAACAGAGCAGGAGGGCATTTAAGCCTTTTGTGGAAGTTAATTGTGCAGCCATACCGGAAGATCTCATAGAGAGCGAACTGTTCGGTCATGAGAAGGGTTCCTTTACTGGTGCAACCGAAAAAAAGAGGGGGAAATTTGATTTGGCCCATGAAGGGACGCTCTTTCTTGATGAGGTGGCTGACATGAGTTTGAAGGCCCAAGCAAAGATTCTGAGGATTCTGCAGGAGAAAAAGTTTGAAAGGGTAGGGGGAAACACCCTTATTCCCACGGATGTCAGGGTTCTCGCCGCTACAAATAAGGATCTCGAACAGGAGATGGAGGCAGGGAGATTCAGACAAGATCTCTATTACAGATTGAATGTCATTCCTCTTAGAGTTCCCCCTTTAAGAGAGAGGAAGGAAGATATCCCTGTATTGGTAAATTGGTTTTTAAAAGAATTGACCATAAAGGAACATGAAGAGGAAAAAGCAATCACAAACGATGCCGTGGGCAAATTGATGGACCATGATTGGCCAGGCAATGTGAGGGAGTTAAAGAACTTTATTGAACGGCTTGTCATCATGATTCCGCAGCATACCATTACCGCAAAAGACATTCCTGCGTTAACTGGAAACCAGCAAAAGCATGATATTCCTGCGCCCTGGTTGACATCAGACTCTTTCAGAAATGCGAAGATGGAGTTTGAAAAAAAATTTATAATGAAAAAATTGCAGGAGTTTGAGGGTAACGTCTCAAAGACGGCGGAGGCCATTGGTTTGGAACGAAGTAATCTCCATAGAAAAATAAAGAGATACGGTCTCGATGATATTTTAAAATAGGCATACCTGATTTCTGGACAGGAAAAGCCGTCCTTGTTGTTGATCGGTTTTTGTTTAATCTATTTTCAAAAAAGAGTTGACGACTCAATGTTCAGGGTTCAAGGGGTCGAGGATTCCAGGATTCGAGCGGAGAAAAGAAGAGAAGATGTTGTTCTTGATCACTTGAATCCTTGAACCCCCAAGCCATCGGCTTCAGCCGGTGGCACTTAGCTTCTTTACTGTTTCAAATCGGCAAAAGAAAACTTGTTGAAGGGCAAAAACAGCAGGCCCAGCACGATTACGATTCCTATAGAAACAAAGTGAAAAATGACCGAAAAGGTAAAGGCGTCCGTTTTCGGAATGCCGAATAGAGAAAGTCCCAGGATACATGAATAATGCCAATTTCCGACAAAACCAGGCGCGGTGGGAATTGTTATCCCTATCATGAGAATAATCATTACGACAAAAGGAGCTGCAAACGGGAGCGTAAAGCCGAACGCCAAAAACATAAAATAGATTGCCGCTGCATCAATCAGCCATATTAACGCGGAGAGAACGGTGAGGAGTATAAGGAGTTTCACATCGGTAATTATTTTGAATCCATCAATAAACTGATGAAAAAGATGGTTAAACTTTACTATGTATTTATCAGGAAGTTTTTTGAAAAGGGAATTCAATGCACTGAGAGATACGTCTCTTTTCAAAATCATGAAAATCATGGTAGTGAATATACATAGAGTAATCAAGAATAATATGGTTCCCGTGAGTATCAGCCATGGGGGGAGTGGTGTAAAGAATAATGCGAATACAAAAATAAATAATATGGTGAGGCAATCGAAGACGCGTTCCACCAAGACGCTGCCAATAGCAGCAGTCATCCTTATCTGGCTTTTGTGTGTGATCAGGTAAGGACGGGCCAACTCGCCAAGCCGTGCCGGAATTGCCACGATAGCAAGAAACCCAACGCTCGTCACGGAAAAAAGGGAAAGCTGGTCAACTTTTTCCAGGGGGCTGAGTATGACTCCCCAGCGCCAGGATCTTAAGGCCTGCATCAAAATCAATGCTATCAACACAGCGATGACATAACCATATTGGATGTTTTTGAATCCGTCAGCAACATCCTGAAAATTTATTCCGCGGACAGACAGGTAAACAAGAAGAGCCCCGAAGAAAATTCCCACCACCATTTTTTTTTTCATCACGGACCTGCCAACAGATAAAAAAGCCCTTCGAAAAGCTGCACGTCACGTTTCGGAGACAAATGACGCGACGTAGCAATTATATAAAATTTATCAACGGCAAAAAGACTTCCCCCTTTGTCGATATGACTTTTAAAGTTCATAAAAATAATTTTGTTTTCACCGCCTTCATTTTTTCGCCAGATTTTCGCTTATTTTGTCATGCAAGAGCTGGGATGAAAGTTTATTGCCCACAAGACCTACGCGTATGGCAACGCTCGTGACATTTTTTGCCTTGTAATGAATGGCGAAGTTAACTTTTTCACTCTCGATCATGGCAGAAATAGTCCCTGTACCGAGTTCCTTTATGGGGTCAACATCGACACCGCGCATATCCGCTATTGTTTTCTCGCACGCAGACCAGACAGTATCAAAAGGGTAGTAGTAATCTGTTTTTAACTCCCCATTGATGTAGTAATACGTTCCGGAAGTTGCACTGACAACGGCGCCGCCCACAACGAGAGGCGCACTCTTTTGTCTGCTCATAATTTCTCCTTTCCAGTCAATTATTTCCCTTTTTGTTCTTCTGACTCATCGGTTTTTTCTTCTTTATAATTTTTCGCGAGTTCCTTTTTTTCCTTGAATGTTTTCAGATTAGAGAGGATATGCTCCCGGACGTCATGTAAATATTGCCCTAATTTTTCATTGTTTTCTGCGTACTTTATTTGGATATCTGAGATAGCGCCACTGACGACCGGCAGACCATATTTATACTCCAGGGCACTTATTTCCTTCTGGATTTCTTTTTCAAGCTCCCGTGTGTGTCTCATGACAGAATCGAAATCGATTCTGGCTTGCTCGATATTCTTTCTTAGGGTGTGCAGTTCCTCCTCATTAAATTTATCTTGTTCTGCGAGCATTTCAATTTGTTCAAGGGGAATTGGTTTTCCTTCGAAAACAGGAACGATGTCCTGTTTCATATATGGTCCTATCTGATATTGAACAAGCTGGAGATGTTCCTTCTGAAGCCTTTTATTGAACGCCCTGATAACTTCTTTCTGCTTTGTCCTGTAAGTGTTTATAATCTCTTCGGAAGTCTTTTTAAAATCATCACTTTCGAGAATTTTAGTAATTTCTTTTTTTAAGAAAGCGACGAGGTCATCCATTTCCATTTGAAACTTTTTGCCCATTCCCGCCGGAAGCATAATATATGTGGGCATATCGCTGTCTTTGAAATTATGGACGTAGCATATGTCATCGGGAGTTTTTCTTGTTACCTCAAGTTGACTGAGAAGAGTTTTTATCGTTGATGTTTTCCCGGTTCCCGTAAGGCCGGAGGCGTAAATATTATAACCAGGGCTGTCTATTTCAAGGCCCATGCGGATTGCTGAGAGAGCCCTTTCCTGGCCGATAATGCCTTTTATCTGTTCGCACTCTCCTGTGTTCTCAAAACCAAAGGTGTCAGGATCACATGTCCATCTCAGTTTTTCAGGGGGGACCTCGATGAAGCACATGTTTTTATTCATGTTTACAGCTCCAGTGCATGACTTTAATAAACCAGATGGCAATGGTAGTCATATATAAATGATGTTTTGCTAATTGTCCATTTTTTCTTGTTGGAGATTTGTATGGATAGAGCGTGCCCTGGATTTGATATGGTCAGTTTTTGTTGAAGCAGATTGGATCCGGTTGCGAGGGCAATCCTCCTCACGACTCACTTCTCGCCACTCAATTTTGCAAATTCTTTGAGGAGCTCTTCCTGCTTTCTGTTCAGATTTGTGGGTATCTTGATTACGGTCTCAATAATCTGGTCGCCGCGTCCGAACCCATTTAAATGAGGGATGCCTTTTCCTTTCAGACGAAATATGGTGCCGCTCTGAGTGCCTTTGGGTATTTTCAGCTTTTCTGTTCCGTTAAGCGTCATCACTTCAATGGTTGCTCCAAGTGACGCCTGGACGAATGAAAGCAGAATCTGGCAGTATACATTATTGTCTTTTCTCTGAAAGAATTCATGTGGTTCAACATGGATAAAGACGTAGAGATCACCGCTTGGACCTTCAAATTCCCCCTTTTCACCTTCGCCGCGAAGCCGCAACCGTGAACCCGTTTCCACACCGGCAGGAATTTTTAATTGTACGGTTTTTGTGATTCTCGATCTGCCCGTTCCCCTGCAGTTCATGCACGGTTTCGTTATTACTTTACCCTGCCCCCTGCACTGAGGACATGTGGAGCTGATGGTGAAGAAGCCGCTTGATTGTGTTACCTGGCCCCGTCCACGACACTGGCTGCATGTCTCCGGCGCTGTTCCCGGTGCTGCTCCTGATCCACGGCATTCATAGCATCTCTCGGCTTTTGCCAATTCGATATCGGTTGTGATGCCGAAGGCAGCGTCCATGAATGAGATTTTTATATCATACCGAAGATCAGCTCCTGATCGTTGTGCGGTTCTGGTTCTTGATCTTCCTGATCCGAAACCAAAGATGTCCTCAAAGATATCGCTGAAACTTGTGAAAATATCGTCAAAGCCGGAAAAGCCTCTGAATCCTATGCCATTCAAGCCTTCATGGCCGTAACGGTCATAGATCTCTCTCTTTTCCCTATCGCTTAAGACTTCATACGCCTCTGCCGCTTCTTTGAACTTTTCCTCGGCTTCTTTATCCCCGGGATTTCTGTCCGGATGATACTGCATCGCCAGTTTTCGATAATTTTTCTTTATTTCCTCTTCCGTCGCGCTGCGGCCGACACCGAGGCATTCATAATAACAACGTTTACTCATGCGTTCTGTTCGCGTTCCTTTGTCATCATTATTTTTTTTATTTTTTCAGCCATGGTGCTGTTGTTACTCTTTTCAAAAGCATGAAGGGCAAAGGAATATTTTTTCAAATCAAAAGCCCGCGTGCCAATTGCATTCCAGGTGTCGTCTGAGACGTGTTGTTTTAAGGGCTTCAGAACCTGCTGAAACAGCATCACATCTCCCGAGTGTTCGGCCATGCCCTTTATTTTCTCCAGAGCCTCACTATAATTAACCCTCTGGTAGAATTCAATAGCATCGAACATTTTTCCTGCCTCAAGGAATGCGTCTCCGTACGCAATGAGATCGCGTACTGATTTGTGATCGATGTAAAGAATTCGCTGTTTTTCTTGATAGTTGGGCAATATTTTCGACATTTCACAACCGATGAGCCCGAATGATCTTGAGATTTAAAATAATAACATTTTGTATCATGTCAAGACTTTAAGGTATGCACACAGAGAAAATTGTGAGGGCCTCATGTTCATGGCACGATTCGATTCAGGGCTTCCTTGTACTTTTCTCTCGTTTTTTCAATAATCTCCGCAGGAAGTCCAGGAGCCGGCGGTTTCTTGTTCCATTTGATGGAGATGAGATAGTCTCTCAGGAATTGCTTATCAAAGCTCTTTTGAGGCCTTCCCGCTTCATAGTCCTCTTTTGGCCAGAATCTCGAAGAATCCGGCGTTAATAGTTCATCAATCAGGATCAGTCGATCTTCGATCATTCCAAATTCCATTTTGGTGTCCGCGATAATAATACCCGCCTCTTCGGCAATCTTGGCCGCCCGTGCGTACACGGCGAGGCTTAGGGCAATGATTTTTTTAGTGCGTTCAGCGCCGATGATGTTATCCATTTCTTTTCTTGTTATTGCCATGTCATGTTCGCCTGCGGGTGCTTTGGTGGAAGGTGTAAACAGGGGATCTGCGAGTTTCTCGGATTCCTTTAATCCCGCAGGAAGTTTAATTCCGGAAACGGTGCTGTGCTGAAGGTAGTCCTGCCAACCCGAGCCGCTTAAATAGCCGCGCACGACACATTCTACGGGAAGAGGCTCCGCTTTTTTTACGAGCATACTCCTGCCCTTGAGATCTTCCAGATAGGGTCCGCATTCTCGCGGATAATCGCGCGGGCTTGTTGATACAAGATGATTTTCGACGATATCCTGCATTGTGCGAAACCAGAAGGCGGACATTTTCGTGAGGATGGCACCCTTGCCAGGAATAGGATTCGGCATTATGACGTCAAATGCGGATATCCTGTCTGTGGCGACAAGAAGGAGATAGCGGTCCACTTCGTACACATCGCGCACCTTTCCCTTATTGAAAAGTTTTAAATCCTTGAAATCGGATGTTATCATACCTTCATTGCTCATCATGGATCACCTTAGTACCGTTGAAAATCTTTACCGCCATTTATTGCAGAAAGGGATTATACTTCTTTTCGTGGCCTATGGTGGACGTAGACATCCTTCCGTAATTATGTCCCGGCATCACTTTCGTATTGTCGGGGAGGGTGCACAGTCTGTCTGTTATGGACTTGTGCATCACCGACCATGATCCTCCGGGGAGGTCAGTTCGTCCCACGGCTTCCACAAAGAGGGTATCTCCCGTGAATACATATCCTTGTGCATAGAGGGCCATACCGCCGGGAGAATGCCCAGGGGTATGTATTATCTTCAGGGATACGTTTCCCACATCTATCGTGTCGCCGTCTTTCACGGTAATATCGGCAGGCGGGGATTGGGTAGCTCCGAACATCCTGAAGATCGTGGACGGTGTGGAGACAAGCATGTCTGCATCATCACGGTGAATGATAATCTGCGCCCCCGTTTTGGTCTTCATTTCAAGGTTGCCCGCGATATGGTCCACGTGACCGTGAGTATTGACGATATATTTTATTGTTAAATTGTTTTTCACGGCGTCCGAGATGATCCTGTCAATATTTGCCGCCGGATCAATTACCAGCCCTTCGCCGCGTTCCTGGTCACCGACGATATAGGCAAATACCGCCATATGACCAACCTGCATCTGCTTTATAAACATATACGTTTCCTCCGACGGCCACCTAACATTTTTGTAATTCTGAAGTCAATGTAATTCATCCCTTCTTTCTCAGCACTGCCCCGAAAAAGCCATCCGCGCCATGCCGATGCGGGGAGGATTGTAAATATCCCCGGTCATCGACGACACGCGAATTTATCGCATCTGGCGGACGAACACAAATGAAATTGCGGTGAAGGGAAATAAATTCCTTGACAACATCGTCGTTCTCTTCCGGCGTCATCGTGCACGTACTGTAAATGAGAGAGCCGCCTTTCTTCACGCATGGAGCTGCGTTATCCAGTATGGCTTTTTGCAGCAGAGCAGATTTTGTAACATCCTCTGGGGATAAACGCCATTTGATTTCAGGATTCCTCCTCAGCGTACCAAGACCAGAACACGGAGCATCAACAAGAATTTTGTCAAAGGCTTCGTGAAAGGCTTCTTCCGGTTTCTGCCTGGCGTCTCGCACCTGCGTATCCACAATGGTGACACCGAGTCTCCGTGCGTTTTTCCTCAGGGCTTCAAGCATCTTTTTGCGTATGTCTACTGCCGTGATGCTGCCGCGGTTTTCCATAAGTGCCGCGAGGTGCGTCGTCTTCCCCCCCGAACCCGCACAGAGATCAAGAACGTTTTCCCTCTCTTTGGGATCAACCAGTCGGGCAATCAATTGGGAGGCCTCATCCTGAAGCTGGATATGTCCCGCCTTAAACAGCGCCGTATCCCTGATGGACATTACCGGATTCGAGACAATAAGACCGTCGGGAGAAAAAACGCTCGGCCTCACATCAGTACCATCACGTGAAAGTTCTTCTCGTGCCTTTTCCCGGATGGTTTTCAGCGTATTCACCCTGAGGGTAACGGGGGGTATCTCATTGTTTGCCCTGCAGAGTGCCGCGGTGTCTTCGATACCGAACATGGCAATCCATTTCTTTACAAGCCAGAGCGGATGAGAGTGAACTATGGAAATGTGGAGTGACGGATCTTTTTCCATCTCAGGATACACAATGGCATCCTTCTTGCGGATGACATTTCTCAGAATGGCGTTTACCAACCCCGCTCCTGCCGGATGCAACTTTTTTGATATCTCAACAGCTTCATCGACAATGGCAAATTCAGGAATCCTTTCCGTATAGAGCAACTGGTAGATGCCTGTCCTTAATAAATTTTTTATGCTTACGTCCATGGAAACGAAGGTGCCTCTGTAGAACTGATCGATAATCCAGTCCAGCCGCCCCCTCATACGCAGGGTGCCGTAGACTATCTGGGTGATCAATCTTTTGTCATGAATATTTATTTGTTGATTTCTTGAAAGGCAGTCATCCAGCAGAGGTTCGGCAAATGCATCGTGTTCCTCCACGCGATTCAGAATTTCAATGGCAAGGTGGCGGGGCGTTTTCATGACCATGTAGTTAGCGAAGAATATCCCCGTGAGATATGCGAAAACCTCTCAGGAAATCGTGGACAGGCATCCTCTTCTTATTTTCCATCTGAACCTCCTGCAGATAGATGTATCCATTCTTTGCGGCAACGGGGAGGCCCTTCTCTGTTTCCCTGGCTACTGTTCCCGGCATATCCTTCATCAATGCGTCTTCTCCCGTTGCAGAAAATATTTTCAGCATCTTCCCTTTCAAGAGGGAATATGCGCCGGGCACGGGTGATAATCCTCTAATGAGATTGACGATGTGATGGATTTCGGAATCCCATCGAATGAGACCGTCCTCCTTTTTTAGCCGGGGAGCGTATGTGGCAAGAGAGGGGTCCTGAGGAGTCCTTGTGATAGTATCGGTTGCTATCATCTCTATGGACTTGATGAGAAGATCGGCTCCCATTCCCGCTAACCGGTCATGGAGTTCGCCGGATGTCTCCTCGGGAGCAAGCAGCGTTTCTTCCTGCATAAGAATATCACCAGTATCCGTGCCTTCATCCATCAGCATGATGGTTACACCGGTTTTTGTTTCTCCCCGGATAATCGTCCAGTTGACAGGCGCTGCGCCTCTGTATTTCGGAAGGAGAGACGGATGTACATTTACGCATCCCTTTGGGGTGAGTTCTATAATTTCCCGGGGAAGTATCTGGCCAAAAGCCGCGACGACAATAATATCCGGACAAAGCGTCCTGAGGTGTTCGATGAATTCGCTGTTCCGCACCCGCTCCGGCTGCAAAATTGTGAGGCGATGGCTTTGGGCACATGCTTTTACCGGGGACGGGACCATGTGGCGTCCCCTGCCTCTGGGTCTGTCGGGCTGGGTTACCACCGCGGCAAGGGGATAGTTATTTCTCATTAAAATCTCAAGGGAGGGAACGGAGAACTCCGGTGTTCCCATAAAAACGATTTTCGGCTTGGACATTTTCGCAATCCCTTCAAAAACTCCCGCTCGGGAGAGCGGTTTTATGCTTCAGGCTTCTTCGGCACAATGAGCCACATTGCCAGATAGGCGAGAACACCGAATCCAAAAGAAAAGAGAATAGCCAATATAAAGAAGATCCTTATCAGAGTAGAATCTTTTTCAAAATATTCCCCAATGCCTCCGCACACACCACCGATCTTACGGTCAATATTCGATAAGTATAATTTTTTCATATCATGTTTCCTTCATCGTCCAATAAAGTGTGGTCTCCGTTTTTCATCAATGACTCATGCCGTCCATGCTCCGCATCAATCACCTGTTTCTTCTAACATATTCTCAGTCAGAGTTCCGCATAAATCTCTTTACACTCACACTTCCTGAAATGATGGGGAAATGAGAATATGAAAGGGGACGGAACATGCGGCATGCAGGTGGTCACCGGCAGACAGGAGTAACACCATACATATGGAAAGGATGAGATAAGAAAAAAATGAACAAGTATTCTATTTAATTATAGGAGAAAATAATAATTTGTCAATCGGAAACCTGAAGGCAAAGTCCTGGACCATAATACTTATTGGTAAATAAAAGGCCGGAATAACTATCCCGGCCCTTTATTTACGAATTTTTAAAATATCAGCTTTTTGTTTTCACGTAGGTATCAATCGCATTGGCAGCCTGTCTTCCGGCACCCATGGCAAGAATAACGGTTGCCGATCCAGTGACAATGTCTCCTCCCGCATACACTCCTTCGCGACTCGTTTCTCCCGCCTCGCCTTTGGTTACAATATAACCCCACTTGTTTACGTCCAGGCCCGGCGTTGTTTTCGGGATTACGGGGTTTGCCTCGGTTCCGATGGCAACGACAACAGTATCAACGTCAATCGTAAATTCAGAGCCTTTTATGGGGACCGGTCTTCGTCTTCCTGACGCATCAGGTTCGCCCAGTTCCATCCGGATGCACCGTATCTGCTTCACCCAGCCGTTCTCATCACCGATATACTCCACAGGGTTATGGAGAAGCTTGAATTGAACGCCTTCTTCATGGGCGTGATGAACTTCTTCCTTTCTCGCCGGCAGTTCCACTTCGCTCCGTCGATAGATAATGTAGGCGTTGTCCGCGCCCAGGCGGAGGGCGGTGCGTACCGAATCCATGGCTACGTTTCCGCCGCCGATAACGGCCACATTCTTGCCACACGCAATCGGCGTATCATATTCTGGGAATCTGTAGGCCTTCATCAGGTTTGATCTCGTGAGGTACTCATTGGCCGAATAGATGCCGCTCAGGTTCTCACCGGGGATATTCATGAACACTGGTGCGCCCGCGCCTACGCCAAGAAATACCGCATGGAATCCTTCTTCGAAGAGATCATCCACCGTTTTTAATCTGCCGATGGCCGCATTCGTTACGATCTTCACACCGAGTTTTTCCAGATAATCCACTTCCGCATCCACGATTGCCTTGGGAAGACGGAACTCGGGTATGCCGTAGATCAAAACGCCGCCCGATTTGTGCAGGGCTTCGAAAATCGTGACATCGTGGCCAAGCTTTACAAGATCACCGGCTATGGTGAGCCCTGCCGGCCCGGCGCCGACCACGGCAATCTTTTTGCCTGTCGGTGGAGCTTTCTCCGGTATCACGATATTTCCGGATGCCTGCTCAAAATCTGCGGCAAAACGCTCTAGTCGGCCGACCGCTACGGGATCGTCTTTCTTTCCCAGGATGCAGACCTTCTCACATTGATCTTCCTGGGGGCAGACTCTTCCGCATACGGCAGGGAGCGTATTCGTTTCTTTGAGTTTCCATGCGGCTTCTATGAACTTTCCGTCAGCGATCAACTTGATGAATTCGGGAATCTTCACATCAACAGGACAACCTGCGACGCACGCAGGCTTCTTACACTGAATGCAACGTTTTGCCTCCGTTATGGCGATTTCCGCCGCATATCCATAGGGGACCTCGTCGAAGTTGGTTATACGCTTTTTAGGATCCTGTTCTGGCATCGCCTGCCGGGGAATCTTTTCCTTCTTTTCTTTCTTTTCCTTATTTTCCATGGCTTTCACACCTATATCTCTCCATCGCCTGCTTTTCCTGTTCGGCATACATTCTGAGGCGGGTTATTAATAAGTTGAAATCGACTTCATGACCGTCAAACTCAGGGCCATCAACACAGCCGAATTTAGTCTTGCCTCCTACCGAAACACGACAGGCACCGCACATCCCGGTTGCATCTACCATGATCGGGTTCAGGCTCACAATGGTCTTTAATCCATAGGGCTTCGTCAAATTGGCGAGAACCCTCATCATCGGTACAGGCCCGATGGCATAGACGATGTCGATTTTTTCTTTCGAATCGATGACATTCTGTAATACTGCGCTCACAAAACCATGGAATCCGTAACTACCATCATCTGTCGCGACCAGCAACTGGTCACTTACCTTCCTCATCTCGTCCTCGAGAATAAGGATGTCCTTTGTTCGCGCGCCGATGATGGAAATGACCTTATTCCCGGCCTTCTTGAGCGCTGAGGCGATTGGATACGCTACACCGATACCTACTCCGCCGCCGACGACTATAGCCGTGCCGAAGTTTTCTATCTCAGTGGGATGACCAAGGGGGCCCAGTACGTTGAGGATAAAATCTCCCTTTTCCATCTGCGCCATTTTGGCCGTTGTCTTCCCAACGATCTGATAGATGATTGTAATGGTGCCCTTTTCGCTGTCGGAATCTGCGATGGTCAACGGGATTCTCTCTCCCTGTTCATCGGTCATGAGAACGATGAACTGCCCGGCTTTTCTCTTGCGGGCAATCTCAGGAGCCTCAATCACCATTTTGACAACAATTTCCTGTAAAAATGTTTTTTCTAATATTTTGAACAATGCTCCATCTCCTATCGTTTATTAATATTATAGGGAGGTATTGTATCTCCCTGTACTTAAAAAAACAGACCACTGCCGCACACATAGGTTTCACCTGCCACCCGCTGCAGGCGGTCACTCTGATACCACATTTCACTTGAAAGTCAAGAAATTATTTGTGCGGCAATGGTTGTTGAAATTAGCAATCTCATTGTATATCAATATGTTGTAATGGAGCAATACGTGAAGACGTATCTTGCCGTCAGGTGCCCCCCTTGAGAATTTCTGTAATTAGTTAAGGATAAGTAAGGATTTTTCCCTTGACTTACGGGAGCACTTAAAGTAAGAGAGCGCACGAAAGTCAACAAAAAGTTGACATCTTTTTAACGTTATCTCTGTAAATTCATCAAGGTAATGCAAACGTAATGTGTCCTGTTCGTCTTGGTGGCCTTCTCAATAAGCAATGGTGAGTGAAAGTGTCCGTTTTGGTAAAGAAATCAGAGAGGTTTCATTATCGAGAGCGTGTGAATGAAGGGAACTGCACATTTCAATGACAAGACCAACAAATTCATAAGGAGGTAGAAAATTGGCTGACTTAATGATGGCGATTGCCATTTTGCTACCAGTAGCGGCAGGTTTTCTTATTTTAGTTGTCCGCAATTACTATGCGCGGGGTGCTGTGGTAGTATTGACGGCGCTGATATTGATCGCAAACAGCGTATTTTTTGCGCTGAAAGGCCCCTTTACCTATACACCTGGTGGTTTTAACTGGGGTCTCCTTATTACCGTCCTGGACTATGCCATTCTTATCTTTTATATTTATATAGGTTTTTCATTACGAAACTGGCTGGTTCTGATTTTTGCACTCACTCAGATTATTCCCCTTGTATATTTTGAATTCGTCATGAAGGCCAATATCGAGGTGACGCCGGCCTTTGTCGTTGACCATTTAGCCCTGGTCATGACCCTCGTTATTTCCATAATAGGATCCCTTATCTGTATCTATGCGATTCGATACATGTATGATCACGAACACCACCTTCATCTTGAGAAATCCAAACAGTCCAGGTTCCTTTTCTGGTTAGTCCTGTTCCTGGGAGCCATGAATGGTCTCGTGTTTGCGAACAATCTCGTCTGGCTTTACTTCTTCTGGGAAGTCACTACTCTGTGCTGCTACCAGTTAATTTCTCATGATAGAACGGAAATTGCGATAAAGAATGCGGCGCGGGCGCTTTGGATGAATGCCACCGGCGGGACGGCATTTATTTGTGCCATCATCTATCTCTACAGCACACAGGGAGGAGCCGCGGCACTCTCGATGCAGAATATCATCGGAGGGGCTCTTCAGGGATCGCTCATATTGTTGCCTGTAGCCCTTCTCTGCTATACGGGTTGCACCAAGGCAGCCCAGATGCCGTTTCAAACCTGGCTTTTGGGGGCGATGGTTGCACCAACACCAGTGTCAGCGTTACTCCACTCAAGCACCATGGTGAAAGCAGGAGTCTATCTCGTACTGAGGCTTGCCCCGGCGTTTGCGGGAACATATCTGAGTACTACCATTGCCATGGTCGGTGCCTTTACGTTCTTTGCTGCGTCTGCGCTCGCAATTAGCCAGACAACGGGGAAGCGCGTCCTTGCGTATTCCACCATTGCAAATTTAGGGCTCATTATTGCCTGTGCAGGTATTAACACACCCCTGGCTATTGCGGCGGCTATCCTGCTCATTATCTTTCACGCCATATCCAAAGGCCTCCTCTTTCTTTGTGCTGGAACGATTGAGCACCAGATCTGGAGCCGAGAGATTGAAGACATGGAAGGTCTTGCAGAGAAAGCGCCTCTCACCACGCTTATCACGGCCATTGGAATCTTATCCATGTTTTTGCCCCCCTTCGGCATGCTCCTGGGTAAATGGATTGCCCTTGAAGCGGCTTACATGGTTCCTCTTGCGGCCGTTTTCTTCGTTCTGGCGAGCACCCTTACGATTGTATTCTGGACGAAATGGCTGGGGAGACTGTTGCAGGTTCTTCCTAAATTGCGGTGGCCCATGGAAAAATTGTCCTCCAGTTATGCTGTTCCACTGTGGACTCTCTTGATTGGCATTTTTGTCGTTGGTATCGGGATTGGACCAATTTACCAGAACTTCCTCCTTGCGGCGACGAATAACATTGTTTCAGGGAATCAAATCCTGTCTCTGGGTTTAAACAATCTGGTTCTTACAAGCCCTTCTGTTTTACAAAAGGAAATTTTGGGAGTCTTTCCCGTGTGGCCTCTGTATTTAATTTTACTCGTTGCCTTGCTCTTGCCTCTTTTCTTGATAGGGCTGAAACCCACTGAACTCCGTCAGGTTTATATGTGCGGCGAACAAGTAGGCGGCACTGATACTGATGAATGGTTGGCGGAAGCTGATAAAAAGACGAAATTCGTGCTTGGTGGTTATTATTTTCAGGATGTGTTAGGTGAAAAAAGAGTCTATCCCTGGGCAAATGCCATTGCAATCTTACTTTTAGCCATTATGATTGGATGCGGGGTGGTTGTGATATGATTAAACAGTTTATTATTGTCATTTTTACATTGTTTGTTGCTCCCATTATCGGCGGGTTGCTATTCGGTATCGACAGAAGAATAACGGCACGCCTGCAGGGGCGATATGGACCCCCAATCATTCAGCCTTTTTACGACTTCTTCAAACTTTTGGGAAAAGAGCATATCGCCGTAAGCAAATTGCAGTTTGTCTGGATTTACGGATATTTAGTGTTTATGATCGTGAGCCTGCTCTTTCTTTTTCTGAAATCTGATTTCCTTCTTTTAGTGTTTCTCCTCGGTTTTGCCGGTGTTTCTCTTGTTCTGGGCGGATTCAGTGCGAAATCCCCCTACGCTCATTTTGGAGCAAACAGGGAACTGCTGCAAATTATGGCGTATGAACCGGTGCTCCTGCTCCTGGCAATCGGAATTTACGCGCAGAACGGAAGCTTCCTTATCAGCGAAATATTCAACCAGGATAAACCATTGCTTTTTTCGCTTTGGCCGTTATTCCTTGCCGTTCTCTACGTGTTGACCATAAAAATGCGTAAATCACCGTTCGATATTGCAACCTCGCACCATGGTCATCAGGAAATTGTAAAGGGAGTGACTACGGAATACTCCGGACCTTATTTCGCGCTCTTCCATCTGGCTGAATGGTACGAAATAGTCCTTCTGCTGGGAATTATCGCGCTCTTCTGGGCCAATCCTTTATGGGTGGGTATCCTGATCGCGCTGGCGGCTTTCATACTGGAACTCCTTATTGATAACATTACTGCAAGGATGACGGCGAGCTGGATGGTGCGTTTAAGCTGGTCCGTGGGATTAATTCTGGGAATAGCAAACATTGCGTATATTTATTACTCCAAGGGGGTGTCTTAAGAACTATGGGCTTAATACAAACATCACGAGTGAAATCACCCTGGATTCTGCATTTTGATAATAGTTCCTGTAATGGTTGTGATATAGAAATATTAGCCTGTCTTACCCCCCTTTACGATGTAGAGCGATTCGGTATGGTCAATATGGGCAACCCCAAGCACGCCGACATTCTGCTGATTACTGGACCTGTGAACAGACGTACCGCGCGGGTGCTTAAAAACCTGTACGAGCAGGTACCCAACCCTAAGGTAGTTGTCGCTGTCGGAACCTGTGCATCTACGGCCGGTGTGTTTCACAATTGCTATAATATCCTCGGTGGGGTGGATAAGGTCATTCCGGTAGATGTGTATGTTCCCGGCTGTTCCGTCCGTCCGGAAGCGATAATTGACGGTGTGGTTTTAGCATTACAGAAATTAGCCACTATGAGGTGAAGAACAAGAAATGGAAAACATAAAGGAAATAAGCAAGGATGATATTGTAAGTGAAGGCAAGAAGTTGCTGGAGGCGGGAGCAAAATTTGTTACGGCGGTGTGCAGTGACCTGAATGATAAGTTAGAGGTAACATATTTTTTCAGCGCGAATAGAGGTACTGAACTGACCTGCCTGCGTTATAAAATTGGAAAAGATGAAGAAGTGGCCAGCCTGTCGGGAACTACCCTTGCGACCGTGCTGATCGAAAATGAGATGAAAGAATTGTTTGGTCTTAAAGTGAAAGACCTCGCCATCGACTATGGCGGACATCTGCTGCTCGCGCAGGATAGTCCTACGACACCTCTTTTAAAAACATACACGGTTACTTCGATTACGGCGAAAGGAGAGAATTGATGGCTGTACGCACAACAGTCCCCTTCGGTCCCCAACACCCGGTACTTCCTGAACCGGTACAACTGAGAGTTACCTATGAGGATGAAAAGGTTGTAGAGGTTGTTCCGGTCATTGGGTATGCCCATCGGGGAATTGAAAAAGCATGCGAACTGAACGAATACGGTAAAAATATTTACCTCTGCGAGCGGATTTGAGGGATCTGCAGCTATATCCACAGCGTGACTGTGGTAGAATCGATGGAAAAATTGTGGCCCGTAGAGGTATCGCCGCGGACAAAATATCTGCGAACGTTCTGGTCGGAGCTGGCCCGTGTCCATAGCCATCTTCTCTGGTTAGGGCTGTTGGCAGATGCCTTCGGGTTTGAAAGTATGTTCCTCCAATTCTGGCGCATACGGGAGCGGGTATTAGACCTTCTGGAGATGACTGCCGGGCACAGGGTTATCCCGTCCGTGAACATCGTCGGCGGTGTCAGGCGTGATATCACTCCGGAGCAGAAGAAAGTGATTATTGAGACGCTCGAAGTAATACGCAAGGAAAGCGATTCTTTGGTAAAGGTCGTAACCAATGACTATACAGTGAAGGCAAGAACCGTTGGTGTGGGCGTTGTGACGAAAGAGCAGGCCTTCGCACTGGGATGTGTGGGCCCCGTGCTCCGGGCGAGCGGTGTTTCCGAAGATGTCCGTCTCACGAAGTATGATGCATACGGCGATCTCAATTACGAACCAATTGTAGAAACCGGCGGAGATTGTTATGCCCGCACTCTTGTTCGGGCGAGAGAACTCTTCCAGTCTATTGATTTGCAGCTTGAGGTTTTGAGTAAACTGCCCGAAGGCGAGATCGCGGTGAAGGTAAAGGGAAATCCTCCGGCCAATGAAGCAATGATGCGTATGGAGGCGCCCCGGGGAGAGCTTATCTATTACGCAAAAGGAAACGGAACCCGTAATCTGGAACGCATGAAGATACGGACGCCGACTTTTGCCAATCTCCCTTCGTTATTGGTTATGCTTCCCGGTTGTCAGCTGGCCGATGTGCCCGTTATAGTTCTCTCTATTGACCCATGCATCTGCTGCATGGAGAGATAAAAGGCGAAAGGAGCGTGTGAGCAAATGCCCTTGATGTTACCAACTATATTGAAAAACCTTTTCACCGGATATGCCACGAGGCTCTATCCCATTCAGGTAAGGGAACCATTCGAAAATGCTCGTGGTCAAATCAGCTTCAATGAAGATAAGTGCACTATGTGCGGCTTATGTGCGCTGCGTTGTCCGTCCGTCGCCATTACTGTGGAAAAGAAACAAAACAAGCTTACTTTTTATCCATTTCGGTGCATAGTCTGTGAGGTGTGCGTGCATGCCTGTCCCAGTGATGCAATAGATTTAATCTTCAAGTGGCGTCCTTCCTCCTATGACAAGCCGGAAGAGGTATATAAATCAACTCGCCTTGAACATCTGCGGGAGACCACTGATGCAGCCAAGGATGCGTTAGCCACAAAAGAAGACAAGTAAAATATTTGAATAAAAAGAAGTAAAAAAGCAGGCAACTCATGTGATTGTGTTGCCTGCTTTTTTTTGGAAAGATTATGGTCTCAGCAAATGCGGGGAACCAATTCACCCGTAGGCAGATCTACTTCCCGTGCTCCGCCGATCGACGTGTGCAATACAAGTCGCCCCCGGCCCTTTTTCCCCACCTCTCCGATAACGGCAGCATTGTTACCGAACTCGTGCGTCTTCATGGTATTCAGAACGTTGTCCGTATCCTCAGGGGGACAAAACACGACCATCTTCCCCTCATTGGCGAGGAAGAGCGGATCAAGACCGAGTATCTCACACACGCCCCTTACCTCTTCCTGAATAGGAATGTCTCTCTCTGAGATTGTTATCTGACATTGCGACTGGTGAGCAATTTCACACAGGACCGCGCCCAGACCGCCCCGTGTCACATCCCGCATACAGTGAATATGTGGGCTCGCATTCAGGATGTTTGCGACAAGTGAGTTGAGAGGGGCTGAATCCGAGATGATATCAGACTTAAAACCGAGATCCTGACGTTTGCTCAATATCGCCGCGCTATGATCACCAATAGACCCGTTGATGATCACCCTGTCTCCGGGCATGACACTCCGTGGGGATATTGTTCCTTTATATGTGATGATACCGATGCCGGAGACATTAATGAAGATGCTGTCGGCTGCTCCCCTTGCAACCACTTTTGTATCCCCGGTGACAATTTGTGTGCCGGCTTTTGATGCGGCCCTTGCCATGGATTCAATGATTTTCTCGAGATCCCTCATATTGAAACCTTCTTCCAGAATAAAACCGGCGCTCAGAAAGAGAGGAATACCTCCGCACATGGCAATATCATTCACGGTACCGTGTACGGACAGGGAGCCGATGTCGCCACCCGGGAAAAAGATAGGGCTCACTACGTAAGAATCGGTAGAAAAGCAGAGTTTCACGCCGCCTATATCAAACACAGCGCCGTCTTCCATGCGCTCCAGGTACGCATTGCTCAGTTTGGGGAGGAACGTGCGGGTAATCAGTTCGTTCATTAATAAACCGCCCCCCCCGTGATCCAGCAGTATCTTGTCATAGTGCGTCATGACATACCTCTTGTCAACCTTTGTGAAACAGTTACACAGACCGCAAAATTTTTACCATCCGAGGCAGGCGGAAAAAGAGCCTGCGTTTCGAATTATTGTGGTTCGGTTTCGATGACCGCTTTCAGGCACTCGAGCATTTCCATCGCCAATTCTTCATCGATCTTATGAATGGCATATCCTGCATGACATATGACATAATCCCCGATCGTCGTATCATCATCAACCAGATCGAGACGTGCTTCCCGCTGCGTCCCGCTGATATCGATAACGGCGAGTCTGTTCTCATCTATAGAAATTATCTTTCCTGGAAATCCGAGGCACATAGCTTATTTTCTCCTGATTCATCACACCGGCTTAGACGTCTCTGACCCGAATGTTCACTTCGCTTCCTGGAGAGACATGATGGAATGAATGACTTTGTTTGTTATTTGACTATGAAATATATGGAATAGAATACTGTGTGTCAATATATCTTTTATATGATGCGCAACGGGATAAACCAAAAAGTGACCAAATTTCATCACCAGACAGGATCTGGGAACAACATGTATCGTTGATTCCATAAACCTTCTTCCCATATATGACAGAGAGCGAAGACGTCCATCACCGGCATAAGTAGATCAGGGATGACGGAGAATCTGCACCAATAATTAAGCCCCTTCACGCAATTGTTTGCGTGAAGGGGCTCAAGAGAAAGATAGATCTTCAAAAGGAATTGGTCAACATCTGAGCGAGAATCTCAGAGGCCCTTGTGCCTTGACCACGCCTCTTTATAAAACCTCCCTATCCCGGTCAGCAGTGCCAGAAAAAATAGCCCCAACATGAAATAGGGAGAGGTACCCATAAATTCATCTAACAGCTTTCCCGCATAGAGAAGGAGAATCGGGAAAACCACTATCACGTATCCCCACGCGCTCAATATGAGTATTGACCGATACGTGTTATGCTCCTTCAAAGCTTTATCTTTTGCTGCCATATGTCATCTCCCTTGCCCTCCCGGGCCGCTCTCTCATCGTCGCTCACAATAGACCGTCAAATTCTGTCAGCTCACCGCGGCCTTGATAACATTGATTACCGGTGCGGTGAACAGCGCGATGAGAATGGTGTACAGGCAAAAAACAGTTACTAATTCCCCGGTGTACATTTTCTGATACTTGTGCTTTAAAGAAATGACCGTCATCCCACCTACAATCAAACAGCCAAGCTGAAAGTACGGGAATTCACTCACACTTGTTGCCTTGAACTCCGCTATTGCAAAAGTTGCCGTCACCAGGACAATAACTACCGACAGTGCTAATGTCTCTTTTATCTTTCTCATGTTCCGTATCCTCCCTTATTTTTTTGTTTGCTGTAGAGTAATGAAATATTCATGCCAGTTTTTTCGCGGTGTGGTATGGCATTTATAAAATATTGATTATATGAAGCAATTATGATTTAGGCGAATCCTGAGATCGGGCTCCAGGATCCTGCACGCGGCGAACTGTTTAAACAAACATTCAATGACATTGAATGAAATAAGAAATTATCACCCGTCGTTTTGCAGCCTTCATGAGATAGTATGTGTACTGACGATAAAGCGGAAAAAGTTTGTTTGTTTCTGCTCAGAGGTTTCGGTAAGACGTGATCTCACCCGGCATATGCAGGTGAAACCATCCATGGATGGGGGCTTAGGCGGGTGATCTTTCGGCCAATAAATCCTGTAGCGCTCCCCAGATGGCATCTCTGCCTTCTCCCGTCCGGGCGGAAAAGAGGATCGGATCGATGGCCAATCCCAGAAATTCCTTGATTTGATGCTGTCGCGCCTTTGCCTGGTTTCTGGAAACCTTGTCGGTCTTTGTGAGGACAATCATGAAAATTATATTGTAATGGCGGAGCCAATGAATGAGGGCAAGATCCTGTTCCGAAGGCTCTCTTCTTACATCAAGAATAAGGATAACATACTTCAAAGACTTTCTGTGCTTGAAGTACGTCTCTATCATTGTTCCCCATTGTCTTCTTGACGCGTCTGACACTTTTGCATAACCGTATCCGGGAAGATCCACAAGAGAAATCTGATTGTTTACCGTGAAGAAATTAATAAGCCGGGTGCAACCAGGTGTACTGCTTGTCCGGGCAAGGTTTCTTCTCCGGGTAAGTGTATTTATGAGAGATGATTTTCCTACGTTGGATCTTCCGGCAAAGGCAACTTCGGGAAATTTTTCTTCAGGATAGTGAGAAGGGAGCGTTGCAGATTTGATAAATTCTGTCGATACCACTTTCATATTCTATTTTTTCTGATAAATACCAATAAAGTCCCTCTCACCGATCGAGGCGAGGACATGCGTGTGGGCGGGAAGCTTCATTCAAGCTCAAGAGTGATTCCGTATTTTTCCAGCTTCCTTTCAAAGGTAGGGCGGGAGATGCCGAGTATTTCACAAAGTTCTCCCTTGTTTTTATTGCTGTATACTTTGATAATTTTCCGGATGTATTTCTCTTCAACATCATCAAGCGTCAACAATCTTCCCCCCTCCATGAAGTCATTTCCCTTTTTCTCTTCAGGGATAGACCTTTGTTCAACATCCTCCGACAATTCTGGGAAATCTCCTCTCCCGATGATTTGTCCCTTGGCTACTACCACGGCCCTGACAAGGAGATTCTCCAATTCTCTTACATTTCCAGGCCAGCTGTATTTGAGAAATATATCCATTAACTCATCAGACACTCCCAATATCCGCTTATGAAGGTCGCGGTTAATCTTCGTGATGAGATAGTCAACGAGAAGTGGAATGTCTTCCCTTCGCTCTCTTAAAGGAGGAATATTAATAGACACTATATTCAGGCGATAATAAAGGTCATCCCGGAATTTTCCTTCCTTCACAAGAGTTTTAATGTCTTTATTGGTTGCGGTGATGATCCTGGCATTTACCTTCACTCGGTCTTTGCCGCCAACCCTTTCGAATTCCATCTCCTGCAGTACCCTCAAGAGCTTGGCCTGCAGGTTGATGGACATTTCGCTTATCTCGTCCAGGAATACCGAACCATACCGAGCAAGTTCGAACTTCCCTAACTTCCTGGCAATGGCGCCCGTAAAAGAACCTCTCTCATGTCCGAAGAGTTCAGATTCAAGAAGGGTTTCCACAATGGCGGAACAGTTAACCGCGATATACGGTTCATTCGGCGATGTGTTATTATGGATGACTTTAGCAATCAGCTCCTTTCCTGTTCCACTCTCACCCTGTATAAGAACGGTCGTTTTGCTCTGGGAAACAACGCCAATAGTCTTGAAGATCTCACTCATATCCTTGCTTGCGCCGACAATATCCCCGACTTTGAACCGCCGGGAAGGTTCCATGAGGAGACCATTTATCTTCTTTTCCATTTCAATTGATTTGAGGGCCTTATGGATAGCGATGTCCAGTTCGTCAATGTTGAGGGGTTTACGAATATAATCAAAGGCGCCTGCCTTCATTGCATTGATCGTCGTGTCCATGTCATGATGTGCCGTAATCATAATTACCTTCACATCTTCGTCTTCCTCCTGCAAATCTTCAAGAACAGTGAACCCGTCAATATCGGGAAGCCGAATGTCGAGAATAACGACGTCCGGTGAGGTTTCCACGAACTTGTTTAACCCGTCCGTGCCGTTTATGGCAGTGTACAAATCATGTCCCTCTTCGGTTAAATAAAGGTCAATAGTTTCACGGATAGAGCTGTCATCATCAATTATGAGAATCTTCGCCATTCAATTATCCCTCAGTGCTGTTAACCGGATCCTTAGAACTTACCTTATCCTCTCCTAACGGTAAAGTCACCACAACCCTGGTTCCTTCACCTCTTTTGCTGAATATTTCTATATTACCATGATGCAAATCGATAAATTTCTTAACCTGTGTCAAGCCCAACCCTGTACCGTATTTTTTCCTTGTAAAGTATGGATTGAACAGGTGGGGCATATCTTCTTCATCAATGCCGTAACCGTTATCCTCTATTTCAATCAAAACATGCTTATGCCCATTTCCGACAATCTTTGTTTTTATCCCAAGCTTCCCTCCATGTTCCATTGCATCAATGGCGTTAAGGTATATATTTATAAAGGCTTGCTTGAGCATTGCTGAATCAAAATTTATCGGCGGAATATCGGGGTCGATATGAATGTGAATATCTATCTTTTTTTCAGATACTTCTTTTTCGACCATCATTAATGAACTATCGAGAAACGAGCTAATATCTGTCGGCCTCATTTCCGGTTCTGCCGGCTTCGCATAAATCAGGATGTCATTTACTATCTTCTCCAGATGCTCAACCTCTTTCTCTGCGATCTTGAAACGCTTCAAATCGTTCCCCGTGGGATTTAATCGTTTTTCTAAAATCTGAAGGCTCATCTTAATTGATGAAAGGGGGTTCCCTACTTCGTGGGCAATGCCGGCAGAAAGCTGACCGACAGCAGCAAGTTTCTCGCTTTCATAAAATTTTTTCTCAAGATTTTTAAATTCCGTGAGGTCCCGTTGAACAAGGAGATAACTATCTGTCCCCTTTATTGGACCGAACGTGATTAATAAATTTCTCTTCGAACCATCACTTTTCGTCACCTCAATATCGAAGGGCTTGTATATTCCTTTTTTGACCTCTTGCCAATTCTTAAGCATAAATTCCCTGTATTCGGGAACAACAAATTCTGAAAAATGTCTGCCTTCCATCTGCCGATGCGATGATCTGCTATCCGCATACGAACGATGGCTCACATAATCGACAATGCCTTCCGGACTAAGAGCGAATATTCGGTCCGGAGAACTATCCAATATAGACTGGAGGTAACTGTAAAGCTCTTCTATGTTCTTCCGTAATCTGATCAACTCATATATCTCGTTAGAAAGACTTTCCGCATACTCCTTCATATCCCTGGTCATTTCTTCATTTTTCGTCACGTCCTGGAGTGTCTCGATAGCAGCAATAATCTCTCCCCTCTCATCATAAATGGGAGCAGCTAAAAAATAGAGGTATCTGTTCTTCCCTCCCAGATTTTCAAAATAATCATTCGCCTCATACGCACCCATAACAGCGGTTGACTTATGCACGCTTTTTTTCCCATAGTACTTCTCAAGCGCATCAATGTTGTTGTCGACAATAAGGTCTGCAATGACCGGCCTTTTATTTTCATAGAAAGGCATATACTGATTATCAGTACCGATCATTTCTTTGCCATCATACCCGGTGAGTTCCTTACAGGCATGGTTCCAGAAGATAATCTTGTGTTCTCTGTTAATGACAAACGTCGGCATTGGAAAACCCTCTATGATCCCTTCTACAGTCTTCTTCTCCCTATCAAGTTCTCCTCTCCATGTATCTTTTTCTCTGAGGTACTTCAGCTCCTCCTCAAGAAGAAGACGTTTCCTGCCTGAATAAAAAATGAGCGCACTTCCGGCAATCACTGTAGAGATAAGTACGAAGGCTTCCAACATGACGATGAGATATGTTTTTTTTATCTGTGAAATCGCGATATGGTAAGGAGTGCTGACCGCAACCGACCACTTTTGGTTTTCTAAGGCAATCGGGGCATAGGCAACAATACTTTTTTCAAACTTACCCTCTGTATTGAGCAAGTCATACTCGCCATACCCCGCTTTTTCTTTCATTATCCTTTCTTTCAGAGAAGTGGGCTGTTCTGATTTGCCGCGTTCAATTGTATTTATATCGACGCCGACCAATTCCTCTCGTGGATGAAATAATATGGTTCCGCCATTGTCGGTAATTATCGCATCACACGGCAGCTCATCCTTTGTGAGATTGATGTATCGTTCAACGATGGAAGAGACGGATAATGCGGCATATACGATGCCGGTGTACACCTTGTGTGAATCTAACTCGGGAACACCAACAATAACCATTCTGTATTTTTTCCCTTCACCTGTCTTTGCTTTATGATCGACAGCAATGAGGCCGCTTACAGATGGTTTGCCCGTACTTTTTATTTCCTGGATTAGCGTAACGAGGACCGGATTTTCTGAAATTATTCCCAATGTATTGTCGTGAAAAGTTTTTGGGTATGTCTCAATAAGTTTGCCCGTGGAGTCCTTTCTGGCTATGAATTCTACCTTTCCTCCCAGGTCATCATACATCATGCGCATGTTTAACTGCTTCTTATCATGAACATGACGGGATAGTATGATCAAGCTCTTCTCCACACTATCAAATAGGTCATCAATACCTGCAGCAGTTCCCTTGGCGATAGCCATAAACTGTTTTCCATATTGTTCCGCCGCCTCTTTTTCCCTCGCATGATTAATCATCACAGAAAACAGAATAATCATAACAATGAGGATGACCGTATTGAGCCAGATGGGTAATTTGATGTATTTCTTTATGGAATTGATAAATGATGGTCTCTTTCCATCTTCTGCGTCCTTGGATTTTCCTTCTTTATGTTCTTTCAGGGCGATCAGTATGTACACACCGACTGCTGCACCGAGGGAAACAATAAGCTTGACGAACCCGCTTTCAATTTCTAATACCTGAGCACATATTAGCCATACGACCAGATATGTTACGGCGGTCAACAACTCCTGCATAGGATACCTCTTGGAAGCTTTAGTTTGGTTTGATACTACCGGTCTGACTTCAATTTTTCAATAGAAAAAATATGGACAAATTCTGGGAAACACTAATCTATATTTATGTAAAATTAATTCACACCAACAGCACGATCATACCTGCAATTGAAGCTCTCCGCAGCACGCTGCGGAGAATCTTCGATCCATAAGGAATAATTATATTACCCATTCGCTCACTTACCCCGGGCACGCCACGGGGAGTGCGCTCGCTGCCGGATTCAGATAATACCATCCTGAAGATATTTTGCATTGCACTTTTCGTTCAAGTGGCATGGTCAATTGCACAAAGTGTTAAACAGAATGTCTTCAAAACAGCATCTATTTTTATGGCACTAATAATAATACTACAAGAGTTGCATGGTGTTAGCACAATTGTGCCCTAAATGTCGAGTAAATGGCACATCTATTGCTAATATCTGCACAGTTTTAATAGATTTCCCATTCCCATCGTCACGTTTTCATGATATGGGGCAGGAATATTTAGGAGCAACAATTTAATTTGGAAAGGAGAAAAAAAATGTTACGGAAATTCGGGAAAACTTTATTAACTCTATTTTCAACAACGGCGGTTCTGTTGTTATCCTCACAGACCATTTGGGCTGCAGAAGCAATTCCAGCAGGAGAATCCTACACGAAGGTCCTTTTTGCCATAGGTGCTATGCTGGGCGCAGGTATCGCGATGGGTGTAGGTGCTGTAGGAGCCGGGTTGGGAATCGGTACCGCCACGAACGGCGCATGTCAGGCCGTAGGAAGAAACCCCGGGGTGCAGGGGAAAATCATGATGACCATGCTTATCGGTATGGCCATGGCGGAATCGATCGCCATTTATGCTCTGGTTATTTCACTTGTTCTTCTATTTGCAAACCCCTTTATGCGTTATTTTTTGGGTTAATTCATTTGAAAACAATTAACTTTAAAATCTGACAAAAGTTAGGGGGAGAAGGCAATGCCAGAAAATAAAAAAGATAAGCAGCTTTTTACCGTAGCGAGATTATTCTTTCTGCTTATTGTGATCCCCTTTTCACTGATGGCTATTCTGATTGCCAACGGTATTTTAAAATTAGGGATTACGGCAAAAGAACGAGCAATCACTGTTCTCGATCAGACATCTCAGGAAGAAATCAAGATACGTGCCAGTAATACGGCGGACGAAGTTGCCAATTTTCTCACGGAAAGAAAGAAGGATTTGTTGATTGCAACCATCATCCCGGCGACCGAATCCACCTACAAACAATTTATCAATGAAAACAAGAAAGCAATCTGGGTAAAAGAGGATAATATAATCAAACAGGTCTCAGTCCCTCTCTATTCCGAGATGTCCTTAGCTGATAGGAATGGAAACGAGGTGATGAAAATTGTAGATGGTCGGGCAGTTCCAAAATCGAATTTAGTGAATATCAGTAACCCCGCCAATACAAGATACAAAACTGAGGACTACTTCAATAAGGCAAGGAAACTGAATAAGGGAGAAGTATATATCTCCCAAGTAACAGGTTGGTATGTGAATAAATCGGAGTTTGAAAAGGGAAAAAATTTTACGGGAATTATTCGCATGGCCACACCGATTTTTGGTCAGGAAGGATTTTCAGGGGTTCTTAGTCTTGCCCTTGATTATCGGCACATAGCGGAGTACACCGCTCATATTATACCAACCCAGGCTGGCTATGTGTTCAGAGCAGATGCGTCAACAGGAAACTATGCGTATATGGTGAATAACGGAGGATTTATCACCGCACATCCTAACGATTACCATATCGCGGGTTTGTATGGCGACGGAACCCCGGTTCCGCCACTGAGCGAAAAGACCGCAGAGGTGATGACCAAAAAGGGAGAAGAGGTTCTCAATATTAACCTTCTCGGTTTTATGGATCCGGGCCTGCCGGAAGTCTCAAAAGATGCAGCAGCCGGTAACACCGGCATCAAAATGTACAAGTTTGCAGGTCAGACGAAATTTGTAGCCTATGCACCCATTAAATTCTACTCCGCTGACTATCCAAAACCAGGTGGGTTTGGGTGGATCGGAATGGGAGTGAATGTGGAAAGGTTCAATGAACAGGCCATCAAAGCTTCTCAGAACATAGAAAAAGAAGTGAAGGCATGGACTACGACAATCGTACTGATCATTATCATTTCTATAGTTCTTCTCTTCTTAATATCCGCGCTTCTCTCGCGAGGAATCGGGCGGTCTATTGCCGCTGAAGTTCCCGCAGATTCGGGAGAAGGTGCACGATATCAAGATGATGAGGACGAAGAGGACAAATAAAGCCCAAGAGGCCGGAAGGTGAATGCCTTCCGGCCTTTTCTTCCAATAAAATAGAGACGTATTTCCTGGCTCTATACTTTTTTATATCCTGCAGCGAATCCTTTATCTATTCTAAGTCTATTTAAAAATAAGGCATGCTTCTTCAATAGATCTTCTCTTTGTCTTTATTTGAACGGCACATTCGGGGAATAATACATATGGAAAATCTGTATGGTGATTATATCAAGGATGCGTCATATGTGTCGCTAATTGAGAATAACCGAGGGACGGGTGCGGAAGCACAAAGATGGATGATCGGAAAAAATGTCTATGCCTAAAAAATTCCTGCATGAGGAACTTGATTAAAAAAAGGGAGTTGAAGTCGTGGTAGCGCTCCCCCTCCCTGATTCGATAAAATACCAGATTTCTTCTACATACCAACCAACTTAAGTAAAGGATTGGCGTAGAGCATGATCAATGCAATAACCAGTGCATAGATCGCAAGTGATTCAATCATCGCCAGACCGACCATCATAGTCAGCAGGATCTTTCCCTGTGCTTCCGGATTTCTACCAACAGCATTTGTAGCTCCGCTTAATCCGTTTCCCATTCCAACACCTGTACCAATTGTGCCTAAGCCCATCGCAATACCAACGGCGAGAAGGCTGCATCCAAGTACAATGGCCTTTGTATAATCAGGTGCAGGTGCAGGAGGTGCAGCAGCCGGCGCAGCGGCAGCCATCGCGAACGGAGCAAAAACCATGACCAAGAGCATACTGATGAACACATAACTTAACGTCTTTCTCATTTTTTTCCTCCTATTTACTGTTTGATGAGTTTATTGAGACATATAATATGCCTCTACGCGCGTCTGAGATTCACCTCCTTTCATACTTAAAATATCGGACTTTCTTCCTTGATTTTCGTATCCCGAGAAAGTCCGATAGGTTAAAATCTTATTTGTTTTACCGCCATAATTTTCTATCTATAGAAAAGATCTGTCAAGTATTATTTGTTATTATGCTAA
>PDVJ01000024.1_pt1 | contig 38850 bp, 35 predicted proteins | sample 1369811 | NCBI WGS metagenome assembly PDVJ01 (sample SAMN07795376, study PRJNA414565) | Alkali sediment metagenome, whole genome shotgun sequencing project. | reverse complement strand
TTTTGCAAGGCGTTGCACGGGCTTCCTTATTCATTTTTTATTATTAATATTTATTTTACCGTAATTTCTCTTTGTGGTACCTCTTCAAGGTATAATGCGCTGTATGAAACACTTAGCGATAATCGGTTCTACCGCTTCAGGCAAAAGCAATCTTGCACTGAATCTGGCACTCTCCCATAATGCCATCATACTCTCTATCGATTCCCTCTCCATTTACACACAGATTGATATTGCATCTGCCAAACCCTCCAAACAGGAACTTTCCCTTGTTAAACACTTTGGTATTGATGTTCTTCGTCCCGATGAAACGGCCAGCGTATTTACCTTTATTGATGAATACCATCGCGCATGCGCTTATGCGCAAGAGCACCAAAAAAATCTTATTATTGTTGGGGGAAGCAGTTTTTATCTCAAAAGCATGATTGAGGGACTTTCACCTGTTCCCAACATTTCCCAGGCAGTTCGAGAGGAGACTTCCAAACGCTTATGCGATACCCAAGAAGCTCACCGTTTTTTAACCAAAATTGATCCCCTTGCTATGTCTACAATTACCAATACGGATCGTTACCGTATTGAAAAAATGCTCCATCTCTATTTGCAAACCAAAATTTCGCCCTCACAATGGTTCGAACTGCATCCGCCCCAACCGGTCATTAAAACATGTCCGATCCTAAATGCTGATATTGACCGTACGCACTTGCGAGAACGAATCTCGGCAAGAACCAAGCTCATGATACAAGAAGGACTGATTGATGAAGTGGCGCAGTGTGAACAGCTTTATGGACGTACTCCTAACAGCATGAAAGCCATTGGAATGGTCGAAACACTGGATTATTTAGATGGAAAATGTTCTAAAGATGAGTTAGCCCAACTCATCTCAACGCATACGGCACAACTTGCAAAACGCCAGCAAACCTTCAACACCCATCAGTTTAAACTCACCGCAAGTCAAAATCCCGACGAGCTTCTTTCCATTGGACAGACTCTTTTACAGTAATCCCAATGCATCTTTTGCAAGCTTGCCCCATGCCGATTTCCCATCTGCTTTGATACTCGCATTAAATGCCGCTTTTGCTTCGGCTTTTTTTCCTAGCTTCATGGCCAATGATCCCATTAAATACTGCTGACGTGATTTTTTTTCAGGGTTTAATTTGCGTGCATTTAAACTCTTAAGTATTATCAGTGCTTCATTGTTTTTCTCTTGATTCATCAACGACTGTGCCAGAGTAAACTCGATGAATGGGGATTGTGTATACGTTTTGGTGCGATTTTGCAAAGCGATTACACGATTGGCATAATTTTGCACAAGTACTTCATCTTTGCGCTTTAATCCAACACTGACCATTTGCGTATAGCGTTCGATATCCTTAAAATCGGTCCCAAATGCACTTTCGCACTTTTTGATGTACTCAATCATTTTGACATCATCATTCATGCGCGCAGCCGTATCAAAGAGTGTCCGATAGAGATCATTTTGCGCTGGATTTTTTTGCGCTTCTAACAGTGCGGCTGCTTCTTTACCTGAACGCATTGCTTCTTTGTATTCCCCAAGCTCAAAATGGACTTTGGTTAACCGTGAGAGCCATAGCTGGCGCTCTGCAATAGTCGCCGCTTTGAGATGCGGTGCGGCAATTTTTTTGGCAACCGGAAAATTCCCCATCCTTAATGCACAATCAAATGTCAATCCGTCCCACTGTGGTTGTAACTTTATACGATACATCTTATGCAATGTCATGGCTTCCGCACATTTTAAAGTTTCCAATTTTTTCTTGGTTAATGCGATAGCACTTTGTCCAATAATCATACTCACCTCAGGAAATTCTTTACTGCTGAGTCGATACAGATCGCTCTCTATGTCCAAAACTTCTTGGTATTTCCCTTCTTTGAACAAAAGTTGCGCTTTTTTATACAATGCTTTTTGACCAACTGGATCATTTCCATAGCGATCAATCAGTTCATTGTATTTTTTTAGCCCTTCTTCCCCTTTTGGTTCGCTCTTTTCAAAAAACAACCCGTCTTTCGCACGTTTAATTTCATCAAATCCGGCACCGTGAGGATACATCTTAAGATACTCATTAAAATGTTTCAACGCTTTTTCTTTTTCTCCTGCGGAGGCATAGAGCAATCCCAAGTTTTTGAGCAATTCTTGATGCTCTTCGGATTTTTTGACACTCACACCCATCAAACATTGGGTTATCTTTGCCGCCATTTTTGGATCTTTATGTTCCATATAAGAATCTATCATACTCATAGATTGTTCTCGTACTTTGGCAAAATAATCAGGATTGACACGCGCTATTTTCTCAAGGTATATTTTTGCTTTATCAAGATGGCCAAAACCTATATCCATATTGGCCAATTTGAATGCTGCTGCAGAAGCCAGTTCGATGTCTTTTGTTTTGTTCACAACCAGGCGATAATAGTGAGCTGCCGGCTTTGGATTTCCTGAAATTTCTAACTGCTGAGCTTTTAAAAACATCCCTTCTGCCGCAAACGGACTGTCCGCGTGTTCAGTAAAAAGGCGATCGAAAAAATAATCCGAATCACTGCTTTGACCTATTTTACTGTAAGAATTTCCCGTATACGCTAATACTTCCGCGATTGCCGGATCTCCTGAATATTGACGAATAAATTGTTTTGACAATAACAAAAGCTGCTCATTATCATCCATATGATGTAATGCACGAATTTCATAAAGCAACAATTCATTTTTAAAAATCGTATTGGGGTATTTTTCAAGCGTTTTTTTCGCCAGTGACAACGTTTTCGTATAATCCTGATTTTTATAGGCTTTTTTGAGCTCCATATAATCATTCACGTCCTGAACCCGTTTCATTTTGATAGGATTGCCCTTAAGATCCAGCCCTCCTACATAGGGATAAGTCTCTTTGGCACTTCGTATGGGGAGATTAAGTGCATTAGGATTTTCTGCCGCATCGGTCAGCATCGGAATTTTCTGCGTATAGCCTACTACCGTCCAGTGCTTTGTTTCTCGTGCACTGGAAACATACATCTGTGCTTCTTTGCGCAGATCAAAGCCATCAGCATAAAGTGCTATTTTGCTTTTTGGAGTAATAACAATGGTATTGCCCAAAGAGGATTTTTTATGTTCAACGGTAAAATGGGTGTTTTGGATAGGAGCAAAAGTAGCTGAAGATGCTTTTGGAATTTGACATTCAATGCGGATAATTTCATCGTAATCATTACGCGCTGGAAGACACTTAAAAGAATTTGCATCGCGTAAATGCAAAATACTGTAAGGTCTTCCTTCTTCTTTGCCGTTTTGAATCGAAAGATCCAAAGCGCATAAAGGAAGCCACAGGGAAAGTAGTAACCAATGCTTCAAGCTTCCCCCTAACGTTTTAGACTTAGTAACCGCTATTATACACGAATAATGTGATGACTTTCAAAAGAGGGTTTACCGCAACTACCGCAAAGATAGTTCCAATAGCGGCGATACCGATGATGGTTTTGAGTGAAGCCGACGCATTCGTCAAATAGTATTTCTCATACCCGGCTACCGGCTCTTTCATAAACATGAAAACAATCAGTTTGAGATAATAATACGCTGCAAGCGCAGAGTTCAATGCCATGATAAGAGCAAGAACCGTATATCCGCCTGTAACAGCAGAGGCAATGATATAAATTTTACCCCAAAACAATCCAAATGGCGGGATACCTGCGAGAGAAAGCATAAACAAGCCCATCATAATTGCTGCCATCGGCATTGTTTTTATCAACCCTGAGAATTTTTCAAACGGATGATCCGAACTTTGACCCGGCAAAAGATTTTTTTGACGGCTTACCCATAGCATAGTAAAGGCACCAAGGTTCGTAAAGCTAAACAAAGCCCAGTACAAGAAAAGTGCCGTATTGGACTGTGTCGTTCCGATCAAAATCGCAGCCATTACAAATCCGGCGTGAGATATAGAACTGTATGCCAGCATACGTTTGACATCGGTTTGAACCATCGCCCAGATATTGGAAGCCGTCATCGTCACAACAACCGCAATGTAAAGGATAACTTGAAGCCACACCACACCGCTGTGAACCAAAAATTCAAACAAACGCATAGCAACAATGAACCCTGCAATTTTAGGGACAATGGACATGTATCCTGCCAATGCTGCACTGGAGCCTTCATAAACATCGGGTGTCCACGTATGAAAAGGGACCATTGAGAGTTTAAATCCAAAAGCCGCCAACATAAACGAGACCGCTACAAGAACATAGCCGATATTCGAGTAATGATCTGCTGCCAACACCGATGCAATCCCGTTGATCTCAATAGAACCTGTAATCGCATACAAAATCATCGAACCAAACGCAAAAAATCCTGCGGCCAATGCACCCATTGTAAAATACTTGACGGCTGCTTCAAACGATTTGGATCGATTGTGCAAGGCAATAAGTGCATACAATGCCAAAGACGCCGTTTCAAGTCCGACAAAAATCAGAATCAAATTATCCGTAGCAACCATAAACTGGAAGCCGGCAATCATAAATAAGAAAAGGGCAAAATACTCCGGATAGTTGTACTCATGAAAACGTTTAGAAGTTAATGCCAATGGGATAAACAGCATTGAACCGGCAACGATGATAATTTGGCCCATTATAGCAAGGCCATCGATCAGCATCATGTCAAACATACCTAACACAGGACCGTTCTTCAAGAAAATATTCCCAAAATCAACAATAGTTCCCAAATCAAGCAGCAAAAAGAGTAAACTCACCATGACGTAGAAAGACTTGTGAAGTCCCCCTTTGACCAAATCAATACAGAGAATCGTAAGAGCACCAACGATAGCAATAAGCATCGGTGCCAATGTAGGGATGTTCAATGACGCCAAAGAAACATGGATTGGCTCTAACATTAGTGTGTCTCCTGTTGTGAATTCATGGTTTGTGGATTACCAAGATTCGGGATACGAACTTGCGCTTCTTTTGTTTGTGCTTTGTCATGCATCAACTGCACAATCGACTCAACACTGTTGCTAATAGGCTCTAAAACCGGTTTTGGGTAGACACCCAGCCAAACTGTAATAATCACCAATGGAACTAATGCTAACAGTTCTGTTTTATTCACATCTTTGAGATGTTTGTTTTCTTCTTTAGTTACGGTTCCAAAAAACATCTTTTTATACGCACTAAGCATATAAATAGCACCGACAATGATCGCTGTCCCCGCAACCAGTGTAAAGGCATGGGATTGTTTGTAAAATCCGAGTAGACTCAAAAATTCACCCACAAAATTGATCGTCAACGGCAAACCGACAGATGCCATCATCATGATTCCAAAAATAGTAGCATAACGCGGCATTACAGAGGCAAGTCCACCGAATTCTGACATCAGTTTGGTATGACGGCGGTCATAAATGACTCCGACAAGCAAGAACAAGGCGCCCGATACAACTCCATGCGCAATCATCAAGAAAATCGATCCGCTGATCCCCTCGACATTCAGAGCAAAGGTACCAAGAACAATAACCCCCATGTGTGATACCGAACTGTACGCAACAACTTGTTTTATATCTTCTTGCGCATACGCCACCATTGCGGTGTAAACAATCATGATAATGGCCAGCGTAGCAATCGGGAACATGAAAGCAACCGAAGCATCCGGAAACAGTGGAAGCGAAAAACGGACAAAAGCGTACGTACCCATTTTAAGCAAAATAGCCGCAAGGATAACCGAACCGATGGTCGGTGCTTGCCCATGCGCGTATGGAAGCCACGTATGGAAAGGGAACATTGGTACTTTGATCGCAAAGCCGACAAAAAATGCTGCAAACAACCACAATTGGAAATTAAACGGCAAGATCAATCGATACCACTCTAAGAGAGAGAAGCTCCACTGTCCTGTCGCTTGATAATAAAAGTATGCCATAAACAACATACCGACCAACATCACCAATGAACCCGTAAAGGTATACAAGAAAAACTTGATCGATGCGTAAATACGAAGCGGTCCGCCCCATGCACCGATAATGTACAGCATTGGAATCAATGACAATTCCCAGAAAACGTAAAAGACAATCGCATCAAGCGCTGCAAATACACCCACCATGGTCATTTCTAAAAAGAGCAAGGTGATAATCAAATCTTTTACACGACGTGTTTCCGTCAATGAGGCGATACCGATCATCGTGAAAAAGGTAGACAAAATAATGATGAATAAAGATATTCCATCAATACCGACGATATAATTGATCCCAAATGCTGCAACGAGTGGAGCTTGCTCCATAAACTGCATCCCGGATGTCATTGGGTCATACAGATTCCATAACCATAAAGAGAGGAAAAATTCAATAGCGGCAACGGTAACACCATAAGCTCTCGCGCTGTCTTTATGAACAATAAATCCAAGCATTGCTGCCAATGCCGGGAAGAAAATTAAGATCGATAAAATGTGTTCTTGCATCAACAGCTCCTTACATCGCCCGCATAGTTACTGCGTTGTATCCAACAGTAAATGCGACAGCTAGTACCAATAAAACCACGAGACCGACAACCATCCAGCGCAACATGCTCGATAGGTTACCGTTTTGCATGGTATGTGTTTTTTCACCCGTACGATAGATGACATTCGCGATTCCATCCACCGTTGCATCAACGATTTTTAGATCAATTTGTTTCCACGCAATTTTCGACAGCTCACGGTAGGGCTTCGAAAACAACTCATCATAGATTTTAGGAATATAGTATTGGTTATAAAGCAATTGATAGAAAAAGCCTGATTCTACTTTTGCATCCACTTTAACTGCTTTAGCGTACTTTTTATACGCATAGGCGATTGCAGCGATAACAAACAGCTGTGTACCAATCGTCATAATCCAAAAGGTAGTGTGGTTATGTATGTGGTACTCAATCGCCGGTAAAAGCTGTGTAACCATTTCATAATACGGTGTTTTAAAGACCATACCCGCGATGACTGCCAAGATACCCAACGGTGCCATTGCATACAACATAAAGGTGTACGCTTCATGAGGATGGATACCGTGCTCTAGGTGTCTCTCATCTCCATGGAAAATCAATGCCACAAGACGGAAAGAATAAAATGCCGTCAAACCTGCAGTAACCAACAATACGGTATACAGTATATAGTGCTGTTCTACAAAGGCTACTTCCAAAATCAAATCTTTCGAGAAGAAACCGGCCAATGGATAGATACCCGCCAGTGCAACTGACGCCAACGTCATAAGAATCCATGTCCATTTCATTGATTTTTTCAAACCACCCATTTTAAACGGATCAAGCTCATCGTGCATTGCGTGCATAACATTACCTGCACCCAAGAACAACAATGCTTTAAAGAACGCATGTGCCATAAGGTGAAACAGGGCAACCCAGTATGCACCCAAACCGGCAGCCACAAACATATAACCCAGCTGTGACAACGTAGAATACGCAACAATACGTTTCATGTCACGATTTACCAATGCCATCGTTGCCGCGAACATTGCTACAAATGCACCCAAAGATGCGATAACTGTACCGACTTCCGGAATCAGAGAGTAAATAGGATTTGCACGCACTACCAAATAAACACCCGCGGTTACCATCGTTGCTGCGTGAATCAAAGCTGAAACAGGAGTAGGACCTTCCATCGCATCCGCAAGCCATGTATGAAGAGGGAATTGTGCTGATTTACCCATCGCTCCGATAAAGAGAAAAATACCGATCCACGTAATGATTGGCATAGGAAGATTACCGATATCTGCAAATACGACATCGTACTGCAATGAGCCGATGTTCCAATAAATGATAAAAATACCGATCAACATAGCTAAGTCAGCAATACGGTTCATAATGAACGCTTCATTAGCCGCCCAGGTAGCTGATTCTTTGTGGTACCAAAATCCAATAAGCAGCCATGAACACAGACCAACCCCTTCCCATCCGATAAACAGGCCAAGGAAATTATCACTCATAACCAAAACCATCATCGAGAAAACGAAGGCCGAGAGATAGGAGAAAAAGCGATTAAACCCTTTGTCGTGATCCATATAGCCAATTGAGTAGATATGAACAATAGTAGAAACAACACTGACCACCATCATCATGACAACGCTGACTTGATCAACGACAAATCCAAAGGGGATATAAAGATCTCCCGTTGCAATCCACGTCATCATTTCGACATGGACCGTGTGCCCCATCATTACATAATTAAGCAATATAAGACTGCTTATAAATGAAACAAACAGCAATCCTGATGCAACGATTCCTGTCACCTTCGTTTTAGGTGTAGCACCAAAAAGTGCGGCAAACAGTGAACCTGCTAACGGCGCAAAAAGTGCGATGTATAAATAGATTTCCATTTTTTACCCTCGCATCGATGTCATAATATCTAGGTCAATCTTGCCCGTACGTTTGTACCATACAATCAATAGACCAAGCCCAACGGCAACTTCAGACGCAGCAATTGCAATAACGAAAAATGCAAACATCTGTCCTGTTAAATCATTGTGATAATGGGAAATTGCCGCAAATCCGATGTTGGTCGAGTTGAGCAATATCTCAGTAGCAAAGAAAAGCATAAGCAAATTTTTACGACGCATTACCCCGATGAGACCAATCGCAAATAGTACCCCTGAAAGGACTAAATAGTGCGCTAATGTTATTTCCATCAGTGTGCTCCTTCTTCATCTTGGGGTTTCTCTTGGGTTGCACTCATAAGTGCAATCTCTTCTTCAGCCATTAACGTCAGTGATTTGTCCATTTTTTTACCTGCCAATACGATACCTGCTATCATTGCAACGAGCAGCATAACTGCGGCAACTTCAAACGGAACCAAAAATTTGGTGAATAAAACGTAACCGATCGCTTGGGAGTTCCCGATAGCCGCATCAATTGGATAACTAGCTTCCAAATGGGTAGAAATAATCGGAGAAATCACGATAAAGACTACCAATGTGGCTGCTATCACGCCCAATAGAAAAATGGTTCTTGGATTTTCACGTTTTTCAACCAAAGTACGCGTTGTGTCAAAGAACATCATACCAAAAGCATACAATGCCATTACAGCACCCGTATAAACAATAATTTGGATAACACCTAAAAAATCAGCCCCTAGTATAAAGAAAAAGGCCGAGATGAAAATCATCCCTGCAGCCATAGCAGTCAATGCATACAATGCTTGTGAGGTCATCACTGTAATGGTAAACATTCCAATGGTTAATGCCGCAAACAGATAAAAAGCAATCGCTTCAAACATTCATATCTCCTTAATAGGCAAGCGGTGTTTTAGTGACACGCTCGTCCTCATGTGGGGTAATTGCACCGAAACCTGGATACTCTTCTTGCTGTCCTGATGTTAAGAAATCAAGAGGAGTTAGCATGTCATCTTTGATCACAAAATGTGCACGTTGTTCAGATGCATTCTCGTAACGTCCTCCGTGGACAATCGCCAGCTCCGGACATACTTCGGCACAATAGCCGCAAAAAATACAGCGACCAAGATTGATACTGTACTCTGTCACTTCTTTTCGGCTATTTTCATCGATGCGTGTGTCCATACGGATACAATCGGAGATACAGATTTTTTCGCACAATCCGCATCCGATACAACGTTCAAATCCTGATTCCCACAGACGCAACAGTTTGTGTACCGCACGATAACGCGGACCAATCGGCAATTTTTCTTTTGGATATTGGACGGTATGGATGTCAAATTTGATCATCTCACGCATAACGACCCATAACCCTACAAACAATTCTCCCTTGAGTGAACGCTTTACCACTTGTTTGAATTTATCCCATCCGGTTTCCGGATAATTTTCAATATCAACATAGTAATATGCGCTGTGTTCACTCACGTTACGGTCTGTAAACGGTTCTACGTGCATCACATGCCCCCTTTTAGTTTAAACAAAATGACAGCACCTGTTATAACAACGTTAAGCACTGCAATCGGCATCAACACTTTCCAGCACAACCACATCAACTGGTCAGGTCGAATATCCGGCCATGCTGCTCTTGTCCATAAGAAGAAGAAGAAAAAGAACGCCACTTTCATCAATAACTGAAATGCTCCGGCAATCGAACCATCACCGTATCCACCTAAAAAGATGATTGCCATAACAAACGATATAAAGAACATATTCGCATACTCACCGATGAAGAAAAGACCCCATCTCATCCCAGAGTACTCTGTACCGAACCCATCAATAATCTCATGATCATTAGCTACAAGGTGAAACGGTGTACGTCCTGTTTCCGCAAAAGCAGCAATCCAAAATAAGATGAACGCCACCGGCTGAGAAAAGGCCAACCAGTCCGTAATCCCACCTTTTTGATAATTATTGATATCAATCAAAGACAATGAACCCACCATCATCAAAGGCGCCAACAGGGCAAGACCTGTAATAACTTCATAGGAAATGAAAATTGCGGCACTTCGTGCTGCTGAAATCAATGACCATTTATTTGCTGATGCCATACCGCCTAACAGTGGACCATACAAGCCGATTGCCATTACCGCCAATACATACAAAATACCGACATTGATATCCGATACGATAGGATGTACGGTATACCCACAAACGGTAAATTCAGGCCAAAACGGAATCGCGGCGGCTGCCATAAATGCGGTAGCTGCTGTTATGACCGGTGCGATTTTAAAAATCGGTTTAACAACATTTTGCGGAATAATGTCCTCTTTGGTAAAGAGTTTGATCCCATCTGCCGCCACTTGAAGCAATCCGTACGGACCAACATGCATTGGCCCCAAACGACGCTGCATAAATGCAAGAACCTTACGCTCAAAGTAGGTTCCAAAACCTGCAAGGGCTGAGAAAACCAATAAGATCACAACGATTTTGACAATCGTCTCGATGATAAATGCTACATCCATGCTTACACCTTTTGAATTGATACAGTTGCAAAACGGTAACCGTTAAACAATGCACCAGAATTGATTTGCGTATCAAATGTTGGTAGATACGGAATATCCCCATCAATTTTTCCATCAGCGATCACATTGACCACGACTTCACCTTGTCCCGTTTTGACGCGGACACGATCCCCCTCATTTATTCCATTGGCACTCATAAAGGCAGCCGATGCGTAAAGCCCGCCTGTCTCTTTAAGCTGATGCGCCTTGGCCGTAAACGGTGTGAATTGCAATACCGGATTCGCTAAATAAACAACCCCGTTATCCATTGCACCGGCTTCACTAAATGGGATAACACTTTCATCTGCACTTACTGCCACAGAAGAAGGAGTAAGAACATATCCCCGTACCTCTTCTCCACCGTTCGTGTAGTAGTTTGGCAATGTGTCAAACTCTACGGCTTTGAATCCTGCATTCACTGGAAGCTGCTTCGTATAATTCACCGTTAGCATCTCATTAAATCCAAGCGCATTGGCAATATCGTTAAGCGCATAACCGCCAAATCCTACTGCTACGTTCGTAGGATTAACCCGCTTATCAATGCTGGTCAATGTCCCCTCTTGCTGATTCAAAGCAGGCATATCCAAATCACCGTTACCTAGGGCACTCAATGTAAAATTTCCTGCTGTATTATATCCAATTGTATAGCTTCCGACACTCTCGTCTAGATCACATATCAATGCAGCTCCCAATGTATTGGACAGGTTGGGAATCATGGTTACATTGAAGGCTGTGTATTTTTCTATCAAAGCTACCAAGCGGGCACAATTAACGGAATTTGGGTGGCTGTATAAGTCAGGGCCTGCCATCAATGCAAATTTCTCTTTTTTTGCCAAATATTTGGTCAAGGTATCGGCAAAACCTTCCGGTGCATTCAAAAGTTCATAAAGACGGTTAGTATCCACTTCTACTTCTTTAGATACTTTTTTCTTGACCGTTTTTGTGACCTCTTCGCTCACCTCTTCTTCAATACCGGTTTCTTCATTGAGCACTTTTTTGACAACGGTTTCGGTCACTTTCTCATCGATGGTTTCTTCAATGGTGACCATTTTTGTTGAATGAAAGGTTGCTAAATAATTCACAATATCCGATGGCATTTCCGCTTTATCCCCAAACAAATCGAGCATCAAATACAGTGCCGCTTCTTCCATCATCGCCGCATGATTGAACTGCGTAACATTTTTGGACATATCATTGATAACAGGATCATTGATTGGATGGAAATACAATCCTGCCCCTTTATTCATCGTAATGGCATTGTTCATCGCAAAGCGGGCATTTGGATTGTCCGTTTTCAACGCACTCCCGATGGAGACGACGAAATCACTCTCATGCACTTCTTTCAAATTTCCGCTGTAAAGAGACGATCCGCTTATTGCGCTGTAAGAACCCAAGAAGGATTTAAATGCTCTGGCTTCTTCATTGATCAAACGGTAACCGAATTTTTCTTTGAGACGTTGTAAAATCATCGCTTCTTCATTGGTGATCGTTGATGTAAAGCTTATCGTGTCTGCTTTTTTAAATGCGGCAATCGCTGCGTCAAATTTGATTGGGTCTTTGGTCACATTGCTGTTTTGGAAATCATAGCCGTAACGCCCAGCGCCGCACAAAGAGACATAGTTCCATTCATTTTTAACACGATAAATTTTATCTTCAGGGTCTGCAATGCTCGTGTGTTTGATATCGTAACTGATTTGGCATCCTGCACTGCAATGCGCACATGTTGCCGGAATCTGTTCATGTTCCCATGCGTTCGAACTGTATTGGTAGTCACTACTGACCAATGCACCTACCGGACAAACCGAAGTACACTCACCGCAATTGGTACAATCAAGCGTATCACCTGCATTTGGAGCAATCAATGATTTGTTAAGCTTGTTCCACATTGCATAAGCGTCTTTTGGCATTGTCTCTTTAAACGCTGCTTCGATATTCTCCCCGCCACGGGCAACGGTTGAGAGAGCACCGTCTCCGATCATGTCTTTACATACGGTTATACAACGCTCACACATAATACACAATGCAGGATCGTAATGGATTAGACCCCAATCCTGTGCCGGTTTATGAGTATCTGGAATCGAGTAAGTTTGCGAATCAACCGCCAGTTCAAGCGTGTAATTTTGCAATTCACACTCTCCCGATTGATCACAAACACCGCACTCTAACGGATGATTCACGTCATAAACTTCCATGATCGCACGCTTTTCCTCTTCGATGGTTGAGGTACTCGTTACGATGTTCATCCCCTCTTTGGCTTTTGCATTACACGCATAGACTTGTTTTCCATCCGCTTCTACCAGACATATGCGACAAGCCAACGTTGGTGAACAGCGTGTCAAATAACAAATAGCAGGGATAAAAATTCCATTAGCACGCGCCGCATTGAGGATAAATTCACCCTCTTGCGTTTGTACCGCCCTGCCGTCTATGGTTATCGTTATTTCATTCATGATTCAACTACCCACCCTCATAATTTTAATTTTTTCAAAGCGGTAACTTTCATTCATAACCCCAAACTCCGTGTCGTACGTTGGAGACAATGCAATGGTTCCCTTAAGATTGCCATCAAGAACAAAAGTTCGTATTTCAACTTTACCATTAGCGTCTATTTCTACTCTATCCCCATCACTTATCCGTGCCGCTGCAGCAAATTGTGCCGAACCGCGAAGAGCATCATCACGCTCCAACTGAGTTGTACGTGCTGTATACGTATTAAATTGATTGACGGGATTACAGCGGTAGATAACGGTGCCGTTGAATTCCGGTAACGCATCTACATTCTCAAGCTTGCCATTCACTTCTACGTCACATGTTTCGAGAAGATACCCGCGATTATCTTCTCCCAATGCTCCATAAAAATTGCCAAGATCATCAAACGTTGTTGTCTTAAAGCCTTTTGAGCTTGGTAACTGAGCCGTATAATCAATTGTATTGCTCATACGTAATCCAAGCGCATTGCCCAGATCATTTAAACAATACCCCTCAAATCCAATCGCAACGTTTGTAGGAAGAAGCTGATGGTTCATACTCACAAACGTCCCCTCTTGCTGGTTCAAAGCCGGTACGATTAAATCACTTTGCGCAAACGATCCAATAACGAAATCACCGCTGGCGTTATACCCGACAACTCCGGAAATTTGTTCATCACGATCAAGATCACAGACGAGGGATACCCCTACGGTGTTCACATTTTGAGGAATTATTACCAATGAGAAATCGGTATAAGCTTCAACCAATGCAGCCAAACGTGCAATATTTTGCGCACGGTCATGATTGAGAACATCCGAACCGATCACCAATGTTTTGCGCTTTAAGCGGCGCAGCGATTTTGCAATGCGCGCAAATTCTTCATCACCTGCATTGCTCTCAGCACACAAATAACCTTCATCCAACTCATTGAAATAGGTTCTAAATTCATCACTCAAATCAGCATCAGAGAGAAGCGTTTTAGCTAACATGGCCATAACACCCTCTTCCGATCCCGCTTCGTATTTTACAAACTGCGTAACGACATTTTGCAATAGCACATCCTCAAGCGGGTGCATGTAGATGATTTTGGCACCGTTATGACGTGCCGCAGTCGTCATTGCGTAACGTACACCCGGGTTATCGGTCGTGATGCGTCCGCCCAATACAATGATCCCATCGCTTTGCGCAATTGCATCCAAAGTACCGCTAAAAGTATTCTTACCGCTGATTGATCCATACGCTTTCATGAAAGATTGATACGCTCTGGCTTCTTCATTAAACAGCTTCAATCCCAATGTCTCTTTAAGCCGCTGCAAAATAAGCGCTTCTTCATTCGTAATCATAGAACTAAAACGGATCGCTTTAGCGCTTCGAAGAGCATCAACTGCTTTCTCAAAAAGAACCGTATCTTTTTGTGCTTGCACATCATAATCAAATCCAAAACGCCCCGCACCGCAAAGGGTTGCGTATTCGAAATTATTGGTCACGCGATAGATACGCTCTTCGTTTCCGGTTGCAATCGAGGTATGTTTTACCTCATACGTGAGTGAACACCCTGCTGAACAGTGTGCGCATGTTGCAGGAACGGGTGAAAGTTCCCACGAATTCGCCGTATATTGAAAGTCAGAACTCACCAATGCACCCACAGGACACACCGCGATACATTCACCGCAAAACGTACAATCGAGCTTATCACTGTTTTTAGGAATAACTGCCGATTTATATCCCCCAAATTGCAAAGTGATTGCATCGTCCCCAATGATTTCATTACAAACATGGACGCACTTTTCACACAAAATACACAAAGACGGATCGTAATTAATCAATCCCCAGTGCTCAATTTTACGTGGTTGATCTTTAGCGGTAAAATGCTGAGAATCAATATTGAACTCTAATGTTTTGTTTTGGAGATCGCACGCACCCGATTTATCGCATACACCGCATTCCAATGGGTGATTAACATCGTACATCCGCATAATGTTTGTGCGCTCTAACTGTAAACGTTCTGACTCTAACGTAACTGCTAAACCTTCTGTCGGAGGGGTTTGACAGCTCAAAATCAAACCGTCCGTGGTGTTTGCTTCGACCACACACAAACGGCAAGAGGCACATGGCTTCGTTTTTTCCAAATAGCACATCGTTGGAATGTAGAATCCCGCTTTGCGTGCTGCTTGCAGGATGGTTTCCCCTTTTGCCGCAGATACGGGTTGGTTGTTTATCGTAAAGTTAATCATCCATTCCCCTTAATGTGCGACCATCGCGATGTAATAACAACGCATACAACGCTCTGCCTCAGAAATTGCTTGCTCTTGCGTAAAGCCGTATTTCACTTCTTTGTTGTTGTACTTACGCTCATCCACCGTGAGTACCTCACTGTGTTCTCGAGGAAGACCCGGCAGCCATCCTGTCACTTTTTCTTTTTTATCGTATACTTTGAGTTTGCGCAAGTGATCTTCCATGATCTCATCGTCTTTTAACGTGATCGTACCCTCTTGCACATAACGCGACATAACCGATGAAGCACGTTTGGCTTGACCAACCGCATTGACAATGGTCATCGGCCCGTATTCACAGTCACCTGCCGCAAAGATCCCTTTGCGTGAAGTCATGTAATCTTTACCGTTTGTTTTGATCGTGCCCCATGATGTACGCTCAATTTCCCACTCTTCAGGTATGAGTTTCAAATCAGCACTTTGAGAAACGGCTGGGATCAGATAATCACATTCCATTTCAAACGATGCGCCCTCGATTTTTTCCAACGTCGGACGTCCGCCGTTAGGATCCGGAACCAATTCAAACATATCAATCAACAGTGACTTCAAGACATTATTTTCATCGCGCATCTCAGCGACAGCAGAGTGAAAAATAAACTCAACGCCCTCTTCGACCGCTTCATGGTACTCTTCATAGGTCGTATTATTGATAATCGTTTTTTCATCACGACGGTAAATCATAACTACTTTTTTTGCATTGGCGCGAATGGAACAGCGCACAACGTCCATCGAGGTAAAGCCGCCCCCGACACACACTACTGTTTTTCCTGTCAAATCAACAAAATCACTCGTAAGCATGTGCTTCTTTTGATCCGCTTCAGGAACCATAATGCCGTATTTTACTTCCAAATTGACTTTATCGAGAAAATCAATCGCTCCCCAATACCCTTGGATATCGGCACGTTCATTTTCGCAATAGACTTTTTTAGAAATACGCGTCCCAGTTGCCACCAAGATTGCATCGTACTGTGATTCAAATTGACGCATCATATCTGCACTAACACGCGTGTTAGTAATAAATTTGACCCCTAAATCTCGGACCGCTTCAATGTCTTGATTGTAGCGATCAATGGGCATACGGTATTCAGGTACCCCAACAGCTACTTCGCCACCAAGAACCGGAAGTTCTTCATAAACATCTACCTCAATCCCCTCAAGCGCCATATAGTAAGCACCGGTAAGTCCTGCAGGACCCGAACCGATAACCGCTACTTTTTTGCCATTTAACGGTTTTTGCTGTGCAGGATGAAAAAAGCCAAATCCATGATCCGTTTCATAATCGGCACCCAAACGTTTGAGTTCCATAATCGAGATCGGCTCATCAAGATTGGTACGACGGCACTCTGTCTCACATGGGTGTGGACAAACACGTCCGCACGTATGTGCCAAAGGCATCGTCTGGCGCGTAGCCATCAATGAATCATCAAAACGCAAATCACGGACACCCTCAATATACGCCGGAATATCAACGTGTGCCGGACACGCGTCCATACACGGTGCGGTGATCTTGGCGATATAGTTTGTATCTTCCATGTGATAGTGTTTAGACGCTTTTTGGTTATTGATACAATCCATAAATTCCGCTTCAAAATGGTGCATCAAATCCAGTAATGGAGTAGGGACGGTTTTCCCAATCTCACATTTAGAAGTCTCTTGCATTGTTTTTGAAACCTCTTTGAGGTGATCCATATCCGATAGGGCACCTTCGCCGCGAGCAATTTTATCTAACAGATCGTACAAAATACGTCCGCCCCATCGCCCCGGTGCACAGCGTCCGCACGCTTCGGAATAGACTTGATATTGTGCGGCATACTCTGTAGCTAGCCGTACCACATCCACGTCCGGATTAAACAGTGCTAGACCGTCCCATCCGATGAATGCTTTTGAGTGGGCGTGCTCATTATAATCTGCTGGCAAATTATAAGCAGATACTTCCCACTCTTCTTCGGGTTTGCCGATATTATTGATCTGCTCCCCGCGCCATGTGGAAAAATAGACTTTGCTCACGACTATTCCTTATGCTTGACCGATATGGTCCAGTCCGCTTCATTAAACTTCAGCGAATTCATTAGCTCATATCCTTTGGCTTTCACCAAGTCGGCACTCTTTTGAATCGGCGTAAAATCACCGATTTCGAATAAAAAAATCAACACTTCTTTGGTTGATGTTTCTGCTTGCATAATTTCACCCATGCGGTCGTAAAAATCACCTTTGAGGTGACGTAAATCATAACGTTTCATAAGTGTCCTTCTAGCGGTCTACTTCACCGAAGACGATATTGGTCGTCCCGATGATGGATACTACGTCTGGGATATAATGCCCAGGCAACAAATCAGTCAAAATACCCGTATGCCAAAACGACGGCGCACGAAGTTTCAAACGATACGGATACGCTCCGCCTTGGCTATTGATGTAATATCCAAGCTCACCCTTAGGAGATTCAGTCGGAATGTACACTTCACCTACAGGTGGGCGCATCCCTTGAGTTACAAGTACAAAGTGTTGCATCAATGCATAGTTTTGCGTCATGATGTCCAATTTAGGAGCAGAAATGTATTGCGGAGCATGTGCCATCAACTCAGTCGATGTCCCCTCATACATATCGATGACTTGATACAAAATTTTCGCGGATTCACGCATCTCTGCCATGTAAAGTTTATAGCGGGCGTAGTTATCCCCTTTATCGGATACCGGTACATTGAACTCTACTTCATCGTACAATTCATACGGTTCTTCTTTACGGATATCCCATTCAACGCCGGACGCACGAAGCATAACCCCTGAACATCCCCAACTCAACGCCATCTCTTTTGAAATAACGCCTACGTTTTCCATACGCATCAACCAAACACGGTTCGTATCCAAAAGGTCTTCGTAATCTTTGATGTTTTCAGGCAATTTGTCCAAAAATTTGCGTAAATCATCCATAAAGTTATCCGGTAAATCAAGAGGAACTCCTCCGATACGGATGGCTGCATGGGTCAAACGCGCGCCACAATAGTCTTCAACTAAGTCCATCAAATACTCACGCTCACGGAAAGCGTATAGGAATACCGTCATAGCCCCAATATCGAGTGCTGTTGTCGCGAGCCAAAAAAGATGTGACATCAAACGGTTTACTTCCAAAAGAAGCATACGGATGACTTTTGCACGACGAGGAACATCAAGACCAATCAATTTTTCTACGGCGAGAGCAAATCCGTAGTTATTTGAACTCGATGCGATGTAGTCCATACGGTCGGTTGTAGGCATGAATTCATTGTAGATCATGTTCTCTGCCATCTTCTCCATACCGCGGTGAAGGTATCCGATATCCGGATGCGCTTTGGTAATCTGTTCTTGCTGTAAATGAAGCATTAAACGTAACTGTCCGTGCGCGGATGGATGCTGAGGACCGAAGTTAAGAATCAGCTCATTATCTGCACGATCAAACGTAATGTTTTCAAAAAATGGTCTAAGACGATTGGATTGTTGCATTCACAGCTCCTTAACGGTGACGATCAGAGATCACAACGGATTTCTGGGCATCAAATTTTTCAATCATGAACACACCTGATTGCTCTTGGTAGACAAGCGGGGTATCCGGTTCGCCTTGACTAATGTCCGTACCAAACGGTACTTCATGACCCAAACGAGAAAAACGCTGCGTATCGTATCGATCAATACGTGCAGGATCACGATTCTCAGGCCCGATGATCTCTCTGGCTTCTTTTCCGAAAATTCTGTCAACTTCATACCATGCCGCAAACTCATCGCCTTGAAGCGGGTACGTTTTACGCAATGGGAAACCTTCCCAATCTTCGGGCATCAAAATACGTTTCATGAAGGGGTGATTGTTGACCACAACCCCAAACATGTCGTACATTTCACGCTCGCTCCAATCCGCAGATCGAAAAAGTTTTTCAACACTTTGAATCGCTTCTTTTTCGCTAATTTTGCATTTGATACGGATACGCTTGCGCTTTGCCATGCTCAACATTTGGTAAAAAATTTCAAATTTTCCTTCTTGAGCCAACCAATCAATCGCACTCAATTCTGAAAGTTGCGTATATTCACACTCATTCTTTAGCAATTCAACAACCGAATAGTTGTCATCCGCATTAATAACAACCACCATCTGATCGACTTGAATATAAGCATCCAAAACATCAAATTTTGCTTTAATCGCTTCAAGATCGGCTGCAAAAACAGCGTCTTGGCTCACGTCGTATTTTGCTACTTGAGGGGCGACCCAAAAACGATCGGTGTAGTACGGTTTTGCTTGGACGTTGTCTTTTGGAGTATAAGCTCTCATTACATCAACCTTTTTGGTTTTTGTGCCCGTGAAGCACTCTCTTTACGGATTTTTTGCTGCAACATCATTACCGCATACTGCAATGTTTCAGGACGTGGCGCACAACCCGGAAGATACAAATCGACAGGGATAACGCGGTCAACCCCCTGAACGGTTGCGTACGTGTTAAACATACCACCCGTATTGGCACATGAGCCCATAGAGATAACCCATTTTGGTTCTGTCATTTGATCGTACAAACGTCGGATAAACTCTGCGTGTTTTTTCGTCAGTGTTCCTGCTACCACCATAAGCTCAGCTTGACGCGGAGACGCACGAAAGATCGTACCGAAACGGTCAAAGTCATAGCGAGATGCGCCCGAAGCCATCATTTCGATACCGCAGCAAGCAAGCCCATACGTCAATGCCCATATAGAGTTAGAACGACCCCAGTTGACAACTTTGTCAATCGTTGTCAAAGCAACGGGAAGCCCGCCGTCTTTTAAATAATTTACTTGATGTTGTGCCATTCGAGCGCTCCTTTTTTCCATGCGTAAACAAAACCGATTGCCAACAATAAAATAAACATCAGCATCTCAAAAAAACCGAACCAACCCAGTAACTTAAAATCAATTGCCCATGGGAACATAAAGACGATCTCCACATCAAAAAGCAAAAACAAAAGTGCAAATAAGTAAAACTGTGTCGAAATTCGGTTCGGCTGCCGACTAACCTCAGGACCACATTCGTACGGCGAAAGTTTTAATTTTTCTGTATCTTTGGCCGCCAATGCGCGGCTCGCCAAGCGTGCTAATACCGTTGTCGCATAAAATGCTCCAAACGTAATAACAAACAGTACAAATACCCCAAAATAAGGATTTGCGACGTTGTAATGTTCCATAGTTCTACCTTTTCATGGTTGATGCCGTATCCAATAGTGAGTTCTTCTCATTACCAGCTACCGCTTTTTTATAAAAACAGTTGTTGCACTATAACAAAAAGAGAGTTAAATAAACCCCAAAAAGATTACCATTCACGTGACGGTGTTACTTTTATAAACACCCATGCCTGCGCGTTTCATCCTGAATGTTATTTTTAGTAACAACTCTGTATTTTGGACCGCTATGTAAAGCTAATGATACGTTTTAAGGAGAGGTTGAAGTTATTAAAAGGGGAAAAGATTTCACCCTTAATTGTTTAGAAAGCCCATTGATTTTTCGGTATCAAAATTTCCTTGGCGTTCTTTTTCGATTTCATTCACAAAATCTTCCAATCGAAAACTCGACTCTTTACGAGTAGCCACCGTGTAAGCGGTATTTTTAACGATAAGATTGATTTGTCCACCGGTCAAGGGATACTTACAAAGCAATTCAACATCGAACCCCTCTTCATACGGAGCATTTTTCGGCAGCATCATTTTCCACAATTTAAGACGCTGTGCCTTGTCCGGTTTTTTGAACTCGATTTTGTAGTTGAATCGGCGGGAAAAGGCCTGATCGATGTTTTCGAGCAGATTTGTCGTAGCGATCAGTATCCCCTGAAACTTTTCAATCTGCTCCAAAAAGATATTTTGCATCTGATTATGCATCTGATCGGCAGAAGTACCTGCTCCTTGCGAACGTGATGAAAGAAACTGGTCTGCCTCGTTTAGCAAAAGGATCGGTTCTGTTTTCGTTTGCTTCGTTAAATCGGCGTAAGTGTCGAAGATTTTGCGAACATTTTTTTCTGATTCTCCCACATACATTGAAAGAATTTTGGAACAGTCAAAACTCAATACCTGCCGCTTTAATGAGCGTGAAAGAGAATGAGCCGTAAGGGTTTTACCCGTACCCGGAGGACCGTAAAAGATGATTCGTGCATCGATCCCCGCTTTTTTATCTTTGATTCCCCATTCGTGCAATTTCGCGACAACTTCACGATCCAGCTGATGCATTAAATTCTGTAATGTTTTATCCGTTGTGGGATTGAGCACCACATTTTCTAACGACGTGGTAGGCTCGATGAGTTCGAATATTTCTTGCTCTTTTATCAACATGTCGAGCTTGAGTTTACGCGCTTTTTTCTTTTTTTGAGGGTGCATAATCGATTGAAGAACCTCATCGACAATGTAAAAGGCTCTACTAATACCGCCAAAGGGGTTGAGCATCTCTTCATAATCGATCACATCCTCGTTGATAAGACGCGATCCGTCTTCGAGCAATGCACGGTTTTTAATCCGTTCATAGTCATCAAAGCTGATCAAATCGATGAGGGTATTCATCTCCCGCAAATTTCCCTCGGTCGAGCTGTACTCCTCTTTGAGCAATGCGAGAAAGATCACTTGCTCTTTTGGCTCCAGCTTCTTTTGCTTGAAAAAACGGTCCAAAACAACGTCTTGAGAGGTTTGGGCAATCCGCTCTTCGATACGCTTTTCGAGTAAATCGAGCTTGCTTTGGATGCGGTTTATCCCTAGCGAGTGTTCATTCCCGTTATTGCGGATAATCGACATCTTTTGGTACAGCTCGATACGGAAAAACTGATCTTGCAAATACTCCAAATGATCGGCATACGGTTTGATCTCAGGAAGCGTCATCTCCAAAGAGCCCTCTTCGAGTAACTTCATAAAAATCGTTGTCAATGCGATGGGAGTGTTAAAGAGTTCCAGTTGAGACAGCTCGCTCATTTTGATCGGAGTAAAAGAGTGATGGGTAATCCAGCCCAATTCCAGAAGCGTTTTAACTTCCCCAAAGTGGCTCAGATACGAATAATCATCGGGACCGTACAACTCTTGGAGCAATTCCGCCACGACAACATCCTCTTGTGACTGCAAAAACTTACGTGTCAACAATTGGAGGACTTTCCCCTCCTCAACGGTACATTTTAATTGTGCAAAAATCTCAGATTGCTCAATGGATGGGTTCTCTAAAAAATCAATTAAATATTTCAATAAAATCCTTAGCTTTTGTGTTGCATGCTGTAAAGCAATTCAATCTCTTGTGCCCAAATGGTTTCGTCAATGGTTTCCAACACGAGCGGTATGTTGTCCATTCTTGGATCGTTCATCAAAAAGCCAAACGCATCAAGCCCGATTTTACCCTTGCCCAGTGAATCATGCCGATCCACATGGCTTCCCAAATCAGGCTTCGAATCGTTGATGTGCATCCCTTTGAGGTATTTAAATCCAATAACACGATCAAACTCTGCCCACGTCGCATCGTAAGCTTCACGAGTACGTATGTCGTATCCTGCCGTAAACATATGGCATGTGTCAATACACACCCCAACACGCGACTTATCTTCGATACGCTCTATAATAGCGGCAATGTGCTCAAACTTCCACCCCAAATTGCTTCCCTGACCCGCAGTGTTCTCTATCGTGAGGTTTACCCCCTCAGTCACTTTGATCGCGTGATTCATACTCATGGCGATACGATCGATACACTCTTCTTCAGTGATTTGTTTGAGGTGACTCCCCGGGTGAAAATTCAAACGATCCAGTCCCAACTGCTCACATCGCTGTAACTCATCGATAAAAGCTTCCAGCGATTTCTCGCGCTTCTCTTCTTCGGGATGACCGAGATTAATCAAATATGAATCGTGAGGCAAGATATGGCAGGGCTGTATACCGCTTGCAGCCAAATTGTCTTTGAACAATCCGATCGTCTCATCATCAAGCGGTTTCGCTGCCCACTGTTTTTGGTTTTTAGTAAAAAGAGCAAATGCCCTCGCCCCTATTTTCATCGCATTGAGAGGAGCGTTAAAGACTCCGCCGCTGGCAGATACGTGTGCGCCGACAAATTTAGACATAATGGTTTCCTGTTTTCAATTGCGCTATTTTAACACAGCTTACGGATTCTCTGCGCCGCATCTTGAAGTACCTCTAACGGTTTAGAATAACAAAAGCGCGCCATGTTTTTGCCGCCATCGTCGTGATAAAAAGCACGTCCCGGTACTGCTGCAACGCCTGTTTTTTCTAAAATAGCCATCACTTTTTCAAAATCATCATGACCCGCAATCGAACTCACATCAGTCATAACATAATACGCACCGCTTGGAACACTGGGATTGAGTCCCGCATCACGAAGGGCATCGCAAAAAAGATCGCGCTTCATCTGATGCACAGATGAAAGTTCTCGATAATAGTCATCACCCAGTTTTTCAAGACCCTCTGCCGCACCCATTTGCAGCGGGGCTGCTGCACAAACATAGATAAGATCGTTGAACTGCGCCATCACTTCGATCACCTCTTTAGAGGCAATTGCATATCCCAATCTCCAGCCCGTAATGCTAAAAACTTTTGAAAATCCGGACAAAGTCACGCAACGGTTTTTAAGACTTTCTATCGACATCGCCGGAATATGAACCGCTCCGTCATACAAAAAATGCTCGTACATCTCATCTGCAAATACGATTAGATCATGCTCCTGCGCAAATTCACCGATTTGCTCCAGTTCATCCCTAGTGAACACTTTTCCGCTTGGATTGGCAGGATTACAAATCACCATTGCACGGGTTTTAGAAGTCACAATCCCTTTAAGTGCATCCATATCCAAGTTCCACGCAGGAGCTTCAAGCCGAACGAATTTAGGAACTGCCCCGATAGAAAGAAGCGTTGAACGATGGTAACCGTAATAGGGCTCAAACAGTATGACCTCATCATCGGGATTTAGCAACGCCATGCATGCGGTGTAAAAAGCCCCCGTTGCCCCATCACTCACCAATACTTGGTCAAAAGAAATGTCTACGTCATAAAACCGTTTCATTTTAGAGGCAATCGCTTCCCGCAAAATCGGTAACCCTTCGGTAGGAGTATAGATATTCACACCATCATCCATAGCTCGCTTTGCCCCCTCGATCACCACACGCGGAACTTCCAAATCACAGACTCCCTGAGCCATATTGATCCCATTGAGTGCATTGCAGGCTCTCGTCATAGAACGAATTTCCGATTGGGCAATAGTTCCGCTTCGATCACTTAGTTTCATTCGTATCCTCTAGTTCATTAATTTTTATCATCAGTCCATTGAGACGATCTTTGAAAAAGATTTCACTCCCTTTACGCCGATACATAATGTCCATATCCTCGTTGCGTATGTACTGCAAGATTACCCCACCGCACGTTTCATCCTTGCCTATCCCGCCAAAAATCGGCTCACCCTGTAAAATACGGCGCATCGTATCACGCGGATACCCTTCATACAAATACTCTTTGGTAAATGTCTCTTCACTCATGCACCCCGCACTCACACATACTTTGTCATCAATCGATATCTTCTCGACCGCTACCCCCGCTGTAAAGAACTCAACCTCTACTGCATCTGCTTCATAGCGTATGTATCCGGTATCGGAAAATTTCAGTTTCGGCGTTTTAATCGTAATAACTTTGGGACTGCTGATCGAGTAATGTTTGGCGGTACATCCTCCCAAAAAGAAAATGAGTGTACTAGCCCATAGGATAAAGTATTTTTGCATGCACCGCGTCCAAATCTTTTAATATCTCTGAGTTCAATGTCAAATCCATCGCCGCCAATGAAGCATCCAATTGTTCAGGCGTCGTCGCACCGATAATCGTCGATGCCACAAAATCAAACTGCTTGCTCCACGCAATCGCCATCGTAACGGGGTCAAGCCCATGTACAGCAGCAATGCGTAAATATTCTTGTGTCGATGCGAGTGTTTTATCGTTGAGAAATCGTGCCGCCATAAGGCGCTGACGTTTATTACTCGAGTTTACGTAATCGCTAAAACGTCCTTGCGTATTGGACGCTTGATTGTATTTTCCACTCAAAATTCCACCACCCAAAGGTGAATAAGGCAGAAGTGAAATCTTTTCTTCACGGCACAGCGCACCGATCTCCGTTAGATCACGGCGATTGAGAAGCGAAAAATTATTTTGAACCGATTCAAAACGGGCCAGTTTTTCGTATTTACTGACCATCAGCGATTTCATCGTTCCACGCGCGGTATCGTTTGAAGTACCAATGTAGCGCACTTTTCCGCTTTGCACCAGCGCATCCATCGCCCGCATTGTCTCTTCGATGGGTACAATCGTATCAGGCCAATGCATCTGATACAAATCGATGTAATCGGTTCCTAACCGCTTCAGTGAGCCCTCAATGGCACGCTCTATGTGAAACCGGTCACACGCCGTAAATCCGTGGCGAATCGGCGGCACAAACCATCCCGATGCGGCACCGGCTACTTTGGTTGCCAAAATCACACTTTCGCGGGGTTTGGTTTTGAGCCATCGCCCCACCATCTCCTCAGTCAATCCACATAGCTCGGCAGTAGGGGGGACAGGATACAACTCGGCAGTGTCAAAAAAATTCACGCCGTAATCATAGGCTTTGTCCATAATGGCAAAAGCCGCTTTTTCATCACATTGAGAGCCAAAGGTCATTGTCCCCATGCAAATCGGGGAAACACGCAATCCTGTACGTCCAATGTAGCGGTATTCCATCCGAAGTTCTCCCAAATTTTTGCCATATTGTAGCGAATTGCCATATTTTGTCTCTTAGATTTCAAAGCGCCTTATACTGTCATCATGAAAATACACATTGATTTGGATTGCTTTTTTGTATCAGCACAGCGCACCATCGATCCCAGCTTGATAGACAAAGCGGTTGGGATTGGCGGTAGAGGAGACCAATACATTTTTTCTCATAATAAATCAAATCAGGAACTGTTGCTCAACAATAGCGGTTCATTTGTAGGGAGCTTTTTTCATCGTTACGCAGGTGACGATCTCAATCAATTCATCGATGCTGATGGACGGGTACGGGGGATTTTGACAACAGCAAGCTACGAAGCACGTGCCTATGGAATTAACACCGGAATGACCATCCGTGAAGCGCTGATGCGCTGTCCAGAACTTATTATCAAGGGACCGGATATGGCACTGTATCATCGTCTCTCCCATGAGCTTCATCAATTCTTACAAGAGCGTATCCCCCTCATAGAACAGGCGAGTATCGATGAATTTTACGGTGATTTAGAGGGGTGGATTACGGATGAAGATGTTCCTTCATTTATTGATCATCTTCGTCATGAGATCAAACGGCGGTTAAATCTCCCTGTCTCCATCGGTGCGGCAAATTCAAAACACATCGCCAAACTCGCCACAGAGAGTGCTAAACCCTTTGGATGTAAAACCATTAAAGACAATGAAGTAGCCGCATTTGTTTCCGCCATACCCGTTCAAAAATTTCCGGGGATAGGTTCTAGTATGCAGCACAGATGCAAGCAGTACCATCTCAAAACATTGGGAGATCTGCTCCGCGCTAAAAGCCTCGTTTATTCGTGGGGATCCTATGCACAATCACTGTATGAACGGGTGTCCGGTAATGATTTAGGAGAACTCACGCCCAATCCTCCTCGAAAATCCATCGGTATTTCACGTACCTTTGATCCCATCACCAATCGTGATGAAATACGGCGCCGTGTTTCGATTCTCTCCCGCCATTTGGCCTATGCCATTACAAAGCTCGAAGTCTATCCGACAACATTTAGCCTAACACTTCATTATCTTCATCATCCAAAGACACATTTCTCTCTCAGCGAATCACGCCTCTTCAATGAGCAACGTTTTCGTCAATTGTGCCGTGAACTTTTTGCTAAAGCTGATCTTCATATCGGCAGTCCGCTAACACATCTTAGGATAAGTGCTTCGGCATTTAGCGCCCATTCACGAAGAACTCTCTCCCTGCTCGATTACGAGGAAGATGCAAAAGCCCGATCCTTTGATCAGAAAAGCCGCCTTATCCGTGACAAATACGGCTGTGATGCTTTAAAATGGGGAAGTGAATTGTGATTTACCCTAACTCACCGCTTGTAATGCGCCATACGCCTCTTGCAATAACTTGAATTTTTCGGTGTATTTATTGATGATTTCAGGACTTTTTGTATTGACGCGGTCAGGATGATACCGTTTTGCAAGCTGCCGATACCGTTTTTTTAAATCTTCGAGCTTGCTGCCAACAGGAAGATCAAAAATCGCATGGTAACGAATCATTTTATCAATGTCATCGTTACTGTGTCCCCATCCTTTATAATTTCCATACAGCTTGCTCATAAACTCTTCATCATAATTGTAGTTAATCACATAGTGAAGTACTTCACGTCGATTGAGCGCTTTTTCCAAGCGTGCTTTGGAGGCGATGGAGCTTACATCAATGTAAATTTGATTGGAGGTGTGACTGGTTACGAGAGAGGACAACTGTTGCTTGAGGTACCGCATAATCCATCGGTTCGGAGTCAAAAAAGTAAGTTTTACCCGATTAGGACCAAAAGCAAACAATTCGATGTCCACTTTTTCTGCTTTGCGGTAAGGGATTTCAATACGCACTGCAGCACTACGACATTTACGCAGTGAACGGCGATAAAAAGGGTTTGCAAGATCATTTGCTGTCGTATAACGATCGCTTAAAGTGTCCAGAAACTCTTCTTTTTGCTCCAAAGAGCCTTCATTGTTCAGTACCAGCACACCATTATCTAAAAAGAGCGTATTGTGTATATGGTGATCAAAAAATTCTTCCATCCACGGTTCTTCGAGGGTTTTTGACCCACCCTGAACGAAGATAGCATTGTTGCGCAAAACGACTCTCACGGAAACCCCCCGCTGTCAGATTATTTACGCAATAAAAGCAAAAAGCATTCCGTTTATTTAGTTTTCTACTATTTTACGGTAACACTCAGGACGGCGGTCACGAATCAACCCCCAATAATGGCGATGTTCCCGATTGGTTTGAATATCAAATGAACTGTAAAGAATCTCTTCTTTATCTCTGGAACCCTCCGCCACTTTCGCACCCGTGTGATCGGTAATAAATGAACTACCATAAAACGTTAGGGTACAACTCTCACCCACTTCTTCACCGATACGATTTGCCGCTATAACAGGGATGATATTTGCAGCACTGTGCCCCATTTGAACCCGTTGCCAATGTGACGCGGAGTCTACACCGATTTCAGGTTCACTCCCAATCGCCGTAGGGTAAAAAATCATATCCGCACCCATAAGCGTCAGACAGCGCGCCGTCTCAGGAAACCATTGATCCCAGCAAATACCAACACCGACATTGCCAAATTTCGTCTCCCACACCTTAAATCCCGTATCGCCAGGCTCAAAGTAAAATTTTTCCTCATACCCGGGACCATCAGGGATATGGGTTTTACGATAATTTTCCATCACCGTCCCATCTGCATCGATCATCACAAGGGAATTAAAATAGTGTTCACCCGCTTTCTCAAAATAGCTCAAAGGCAAAACTACCCCAAGTTCTTTTGCCAAAGCACTAAAGTGTGCAATCATCGGATGCTCTTGGCGCTCCTGTGCCCATGAAAAATACTGCTCATCCATATCTTTGCAAAAGTAGTACCCCTCAAACAATTCAGGGATTAAAATGATACGTGCACCGTTTTGTGCGGCTTGACGTACCATCGTTTCGGCTTTGAGAATATTCGCTTTTTTATCCCCGCTCATTTGCATTTGAATCGCCGCTACTTTTACCATGGTTCAACTCCTGTTATTCTTCCTAAAATTATAGCTAAGGACTTATAAATTCTTAAAAGGGAACGTGATATGCTATGTAATAGAGATATATCCAAAAGGAGTTATCATGCAGCTCAATACACAATACCAAGCTCTTCCTCAAATGAACGAGCAAAGTACCAAAAAAGATAAAGCACTGGATAAAATTGCTGCTGGAATTGAACTCAGTATGGCAGACAGTGCATCACGCAGTATTGCTTCTCAAATGCAAAATGATATCAGCACTTTTTCTCAAGAGTACATGAATAACAATGACAGTATAGCAATGATGCAGATTGCCGATGGGGCGCTCACCAACCTCTCGAATCAAGGTCAAAAGCTCAATGACCTTAGTGTACGAAGTAACAGTGCTATTCTCAACAGTGGAGACCAGCAAGCACTGCAAAATGAGTTTCAACGCACCCAAACATCCATGCAGAACATTGTCAATACAACGTCGTTTAATGAAAAACCTTTATTAGACGGCAGTATCTCTCCACAGAATCTTAGTCTTGACAATCAAGAGGGAATCGCATCCTATATGCAAGCGCTTTCATCAGCACAAAGCGATGTGGGTGCTTCTGTTAATAACTTCATCAGTCACGCGAATACATTGCTAGAGCAAATCACGCAAACATCTGCTGCAAAGAGTCAAATAGCGGATACTGACATGGCAAAGGCGATCACCGATTTTCAAAACAGTAATCGCCAGCTGGACGCATCTGTATTGGCATCAGCACATCAGACACAGTTTTTACGTGAATCAATCGGACGTTTGTTGGGATAAAGATCGAATTACATTCGATCTTTTGCTTCGATTCCTAGAAGAGAAAAGCCTGTTTTCAGAGAAAGGGCAACAACAAGTAGAAGCTTTAAAAGCTTCGCTTCATCTTCGTTGCCGATAATTTTCGTATCGTAGTAGAATTTATGCAGTTTCGCCGCCAATGCTTTGAGATAATCAGGAAGCTTTTGCGCTTGACGTGATTCAAACGCATCGTCGATAATTTCCGGTAACAGCAATGCTTCAAACAACAGTCCATCCGCATCCGCACTTAAGCCGTGCAATTTAGCAGCCATAATAGCATCCCTGCCTATTTCACTTTTTGCAATAAGGGTTTGAATACGGGCATGAGCGTATTGTACGTAATAAACAGGATTTGAACTGTCTTGGCGCTTGAGCTCTTCGATATCAAATTCCAACGCCGTGTCGCATTTTTTGGAAGCAAACATAAAACGCAGTGCGTCCGAACCAATCTCTTCAACAACATCACTCATAAGAATCACGGTTCCGGCACGCTTTGACATCTTAAACGGCTCGCCGTCTTTGAGCAGACTCACCATTTGCGAAAGCAATACTTCCAACTTCTTTGAGTCGTACCCCAAAAAATTAACGGCTGCATTGACGCGCGCAATGTACCCGTGGTGATCCGCGCCCCAAATATTGATATAGTGATCGTAACCGCGCTCAAACTTTTGATTATGGTAGATGATGTCCCCTGCAAGATAGGTAGGACGTCCGTCTTCACGTACTACGACACGATCATGGTCATCTCCAAACTCCGAAGATTTGATAAAGGTTTTCCCCTCGTTCACATAAACACCATTGCCCATTTTTGCCATAACGCGATCCCATTCACCGTATAAAGAGGCTTCACCGACAAAGGTATCAAAATGGACTTTTACGCCAGCCAAATCTTCCACGATAAGCGCTAGGATTTTATCTTTTGCCCAAAGAGCCAGCTCTTTTTGACGAGATTCATCGCGCAGGGCATCCGCACCAAATTCACTCATTACTTCTTTGGCTAAATCACTGAGATAATCACCGCGATAGTATTTTTCCGGCCATTCAACACTTTCACCTAATAAAGAGCTTCGCCCCTCAAGCTGCAATGAAACGCCGAGCAAATCGATTTGATTTCCTGCATCATTGACATAATACTCTGCCGTAATGTCGTATCCCAAATGACGGCCCAAACGCAGCATCGTATCGCCGTAAACTGCTCCACGTGCATGTCCGATATGCAAAGGGCCGGTCGGATTGGCACTGACAAATTCTAAAAGAATTGATCCTGTTTTATCACCGCTTCCAAACTGATCACCATGCGATAACGCCCATGAAGCATACTCATCCAAAAAACCTTCGGAAAGACGAAAATTGATGTACCCTTTGACCGATTCAACTGCCGTGAAGATGGCATCCTCGCCAAACGAAGATGCTATTTCTTCGGCAATGGCCATCGGGGATTGTCTAAGCTCTTTTGCGAGGGAAAATGCGATAGGAGTGGCAAAATGGCCAAAAGAACGATCTCTTGGCTTTTCGAGGATAACGTCGTAATTTAATTTGTCGCGTAAAAACGCAGCTACTCTTTGTTTCAAGACTTACGCTTGCTTGGTAGTTTCTTGTACAGGCTCTGCACTTACCGTTGTTACATTCTCAACTTGCTTTGGTGCTTCAGGAGTCACAGATGCAGTCGGCTGCACTGGTTCTTCTTCTTTCATCTCTTTTTTGAAACCACGGATCCCTTGACCGATGCTCTTAGCAAGATCAGGGATTTTCTTTGCACCAAAGAGTAAAACAACAATTCCGAAAATTAACAGTAATTCTGATCCGCTTGGCATACCCATATCAAGACATCCTTCTATGATAAATTTAATAAGATAGTATAACGGCTCATTGCTGTAATCGTCCTTATAATAGACTAGCTCTGAGCTTCCCATATTTGAATAAATTCATTGATCTGCTGGGTTGGTATTTTCATCCGTGCAGCTTTTGCTATTGACACCAAAACTGCTGCTGCTTCATCCAAATTATCATTCACTATCAAGTAATCATATTCTGTAATACGCTGAACTTCCCGCTTTGCCATTTCCAAACGATTGGCAATCACTTCGGCACTGTCTGTGGAACGATTTTGAAGTCTCTCTTTAAGTTCTTTGAGTGTTGGGGTCGTAATAAAAACCGAAGTCGTAATATCTCCTAATCGGCTTTGGACAGCATCGTTACCCTGTACATCAATATCAAAAATAACCAGTTTTCCTTCTTTAAGCGCTTTTTTAACAGGTCCCAAAGAGGTCCCGTAATGATTCCCGTGGACAAGAGCATATTCCAAGAACATCTCCGCTTCGATCTCCTGCAAAAATACCTCTTCGCTTACAAAATGGTAATGGACTCCATCTTGCTCACCTTCACGCACTGGACGTGTCGTCGTAGAAATTGAAAAATACGTAGGGCCGATATCTTTGATAATTTTATTGATCAAAGAACTTTTTCCAGCACCGCTAGGTCCGGATAAAACTAAAATGGCACCACTTTTTCGATTCACTTCTCATTCCCAAAATTGATATTAATATTAATACTAAGTCCTTTGAGGGTTTTAGCTACCTCTTCATTGGAAAGTGCTTTAAGAAGGGCCTGAAGGGCATCCATCCCCTCCGCTGCAGTTGCCTGATGTTCTTCAACCGATCTACTCATAGGCTCATCTAAATCGATATTTTCAAGATCATCATCGAGCTCGACAACTGAAGACTCCCCCATCGCTTCACTCAACGCTTCGGTATCTAGAGATGCATGTGAACCATGTCCAATAGACACTTCAGGTTCTTCTTCAACTTCTTCACCAATAGCAAGCTTTATGGCTCTCTCGCTTAAGCCATCCAAATCATCCAGCCCATCGAAACTGCTTAAATCACCTATCTCAACTTCATCAATTCCTTGCTCTAAATCCTCGATTCCCAGTTCTTCCACCGCTTCTTGTATCTGCTGTTCAAGTTCACCGAATTCATCATCACTCAATGCATCATCCATGGATTCCAACGACAATAAATCATCCTCTTCATCGAACCCTTCCAAGTCATCTGGCAAGAGCATATCCTCTGACTCGTCTTCTTCAGCAATTGGCTCTTCTTCCGATTTTTCTTCAGATTCTTCCTCATCTGCGGCCAATAAATCATCCAAGGAGCCTAATAAATCCTCATCGTCACTATTCTCCTCCATTGGAGTTGCAGCCTCTTCTTCATGACTTCCAAGCTCTTCATCAAAATCAAACTCATCCATCAGGCTGTCCAATTCACTTTCAGCACTTGTACTTGGACTGTCATTTTCAAGCGCTTGAAAAATATCATCATCCAACGAAGCCAGGAGATCTTCATCATTGATCTCATCCTCTGATAGCGTATCCTCAGAAATTTTACTTTCTTCTTCGATCAAGCCATCCAGTGATAATTCATCATCCATGTCGAAGTTATCTGTATCGTCAAGAAGATCTTGCAATTCTTGCACTTCTTCATGATCAAGTACATTCGTTTTGACCTCCATCTCACTGCCATTTTCGATATCAAAATCGTCCAAATCAAACTCATCATCTAAATTCGTGATATCAAAACCTTCTTCATGAACCGAATCTTCTTCAATCGTATCATCCAATACAATTGCTTTCCCCTCTTCCATACTTCTTTCTTCACGCACGCCTGGAGCAGACGGCGCAAGATCTTTATCAATTTGAGCGAACAAATCAACCAAATCTGTCGGTAAAAAAGGTTTGTTTATGACTTTATCAAATCCGGCAGGGGTGGCATTTCCCCTTGTAGCCATCAATAAAGAGGTTTTGAACTGTATTTTTTCTTTTAACGCAGCCATTGATTCATCACTGTAATGGGCATCATCGACTATGAGCAAATCATACTCGCTGCCTTCTACTTCATCCACAGACCAAATTACACTTAAATCATCTTTTGTCTTTTGCGCACTGAGCGCTACTAGTTTGCGTACAACCGGATTATCATTCAACAACACTTTACTATTGCATCACTGTGCACTACATGATATGATTGTAACTAAAAAAAAATAAAATGATAAAACTAATAGCCCTACTTTTGACAATTATCACTGCAAATGCTAACATTTTCCCATTTTTACTCCCGGATGAAGGGAGCCGTTTTAATCATCATCTTCAAACACACCTCAAAAATGCTCAAAAAGAGATTGTTATCATAACCCATTCGATGAATTATCCCACATTAAGTAAAAGTATTATCCGTTCTCTTTCTACTAGAGGGCATCTTACCCTTATCGTTTCTAAGCCATCAGGAGATCCTCTGCGTCTCATCGCTTATGAGGGAGTCAATCTATACACTTACCCTTCCCGAACCCTCACAGACACCCTTATACTCATCGACAACACCCAAGTCTGCCATCTATCCGGGCCATTAAGTGAAAAACATTTAACCAATGCCGCTTCGAGCGTATGGTGCAGCGATGATCCATCGCTCATTCTTCGTATGCAAAAACACGTCAATGTCCTACTTCGACGATCAGCTCCCTATTTAGAATAACGTTTCCAAAAAATTATAGGCACTTTGCATTTGTGAGGTGACGATCATCATCGTAGCACTTAACGTTGCCATCAACACCAAAAATGCCACACCTATTTTGATAGGCATACCGATAACCAATAGGTTAAATTGAGGCATGGTTTTCATTAACATACCGAAAATAACATCGGCAAGCATCGACAGTGCAGTAATAGGAAAGGCAATCATAAATCCAACCACAAACATATTCATCGTCGCATGCATGATGTAACGAAACAATTCAGGCGTAATCATAAAGCCACCCAAAGGAACCGAAGCAATCGACTCAGAAGCAAAAAGAATAATCCAATGATGCAAATCAAATGCCAATAAAATCATCAGTGCCACAAGCGCCAAAAATTGGCTTACAATCGGCATAGAAACCCCTGATTGAGGATCAATAGCAGACGCAAGAGAGAATCCCATCATAAAAGAGATTTGTCCACCCGCAAAGGTGATAACATGATACGCCAATTGTAATATTATCCCCACTGCAAGTCCAAAAAGCATCTCACCCAATATTGCCACGGTCATCGTCATGGAGTCCAATGGAATTTGTAAAACAGGCAATGAATCAAAAAAAACGACGGTAAAGAAAAATGCCATAGCCGCTTTAAGGGACATCGGAATATTGGCGTGAGAAAAGATAGGCACTGCCATAAACAAAGCACTAAAACGGGTAAATAATAAAATAAAGGCAGCCGTTCGACCCTCGCTAAACAGTTCTGCCCACTCCACGCTACTGAACCTTGGTTAAAGTGCCGTCATTCATGCGATAAATATGATCACATTGGGATGCCAATGATTCATCATGCGTTACCAAGATCATACCTGCATTGTGTTCTTTGAGATAATCAAAGAAAATATTCATCACTTCCTGAGCTGTTGCATGATCCAAATTTCCCGTCGGTTCATCTGCAAAAATAAGCCGAGGTCTTTTGGAGAGAACGCGCGCTATCGAAACACGTTGCTGCTGTCCGCCTGAGAGTTCGGTCACTTTTTGATGACATACCTGCTCTATCCCCAAACGTTCAAGCAAATTATTATCTATCATTTGATTTGCCATAAGTGCTGCTACTTCAAGATTTTCATAGCCGCTAAAACCCTTAAAAAGGTAATGGCTTTGATAAATAAGCCCCAAATCAAGGCGGCGTAGTTTTACCAGCTCTTTTTCATTCAATTCATATATATTACGACCAAAAAGTTCCACATTCCCTTCATTGGGTACAAGCATGGAAGACAAAATATGCATTAACGTTGATTTTCCGCTTCCACTGACACCAATAATGGCCATTGATTCCCGAGCATTAAGCGCTAAAGAAAGGTTGTGAAACAAAGGATATTCAAACGCATGCGATAAAGAAGTTGCTTTTAAAAGATTCATAAGGAGATTATAGAGAAAAAGAGGTTAAAAAGAGGGGCTAAAAAAGCGAATTTCGCTTTTTTAGAGTTATGCCATTTGTGCAGCAACTTCTGCAGCGAAGTTGTCGACTTTTTTCTCAAGTCCTTCGCCTACTTCGTATTTCACAAATTCAACGATTTGAGCTGTTCCACCATGAGCAGCAGCTTCTTTTTCAAGAGCTTGAGCAACTGAAAGTGAATCATCCATAACGAAGTTTTGATCTAATAATGCCAATTCTTTATCCAAAGTAGTATTGTCTGCTACGAAACGAGCCAATTGACCAGGGATGATGTTTGCCCAAATTTTTTCAGGCTTGCCATCCGCTAGCAATTTAGCTTTGATCGCTTCTTCAGCAGCTGCCATAACTTCAGGAGTTAATTGCATCATAGAGATGTATTGAGGAACGTTCTTAAGCGGTTTTTTCAAACGCGCAAGCTCTTCGTTCTCCGTTTTGATCGCTTCGATACGTCCGATAGTCTCTTCTTCAACAAATTTAGCATCAAAATCATGATAACTCATTGTAGTAGGCTTCATCGCAGCAGCGTGCATTGCAATATTTTTAACAAACGGTGCCATTGCATCAGCAGTTTTTTGAGAATCACATGTGATTGCTACCAAAACACCAACACGGCCGTTTGAGTGAACGTAACCGTTTACACAACCATTTTCGCCCGCATTAAGCGTAACAAAACGACGTGTGACAATTTTTTCACCGATACGAGCAACTTGTGCAGTGAAATACTCAGAGAATGTGCCTGTTTCATATGAAGTTTCATTCAGCTCTTCAACAGTGCTAACACCTGTTGTAAATACATGCGCTGCTGTATTGCCGACAAGAGCTATAAATCCATCATTTTTTGCAACGAAATCGGTTTCAGAGTTAATCTCTACCAATGAAGCAGATGCAAATGTTTCAGAAACTTTAAGACCCAAAAGTCCCTCAGCTGCAACACGATCCGCTTTTTTAGCTGTTTGTGCCATACCGCGATCACGTAAAAACTCTTTTGCTTTTTCCATGTCGCCGTCACACTCAGTGAGTGCTTTTTTACAATCCATCATAGGCGCATCAGTCGCCGTACGAAGGTCTTTTACCATAGCTGCTGTTACTTCTGCCATGATTACGCTTCCTCTGCTACTTCTTCAGATGCCGCTTCAAAAACTTCTTCTGCAGACGCTTCTTCAACTGCCGCATCATCGCTTCCGCTGTTGCGAAGTGCTTTACCTTCGTTAATTGCTTCTGCCATTTCTCTACAGAACAATTGAATAGAACGGATCGCATCATCATTTCCAGGGATTGGAATGTCAATAACGTCCGGATCACAGTTAGTGTCAAGAGGTGCAACGATGCGAATACCAAGGTTACGAGCTTCTTGAACCGCGATGTGCTCTTTAACAGCATCTACAACGAACATCATGTCCGGTAGAGTTTTCATTTGACGGATACCACCAAGATAAGCGATTAGCTTCTCTTTTTGACGATTCATCATCAATGCTTCTTTTTTTGTCAAAAGACCCATTTGACCGTTTGCTTGCATCTCTTCGATGATGTCAAGTTTGCGGATTGATTTTTGAATTGTTGGGAAGTTTGTCAACATTCCACCCAACCAGCGGTTGTCAACGTATGGCATACCACAAGCGATTGCTGCATCACGAACTGCAACACGTGCTTGCTTTTTTGTTCCTACGAAAAGAACGGTTTGACCCTCAGCAGCTGCATCAAGAACTTGCTGATACGCAGCACGGAAAAAACGCAATGTTTTTTGTAGGTCAATAATATAGATGTTCTTACGAACGCCAAAAATGTATTTTTTCATTTTTGGATTCCAACGACGTGTTTGGTGACCGAAGTGAACACCGCACTCCAATAAATCTTTCATTGTAACCATGAAAAGACTCCTTCATAAATAAAATATTTTGCTCTTCGTTTACTTGGGCGATTCTTGAAACAGAGCCGATGATGCATCGGATGCACGAGAACAAACTTAGATTCGCTTGCGAATTTTTTCACGCGACTTGTATAAAAGTGGCAGAGAAAATCGGGCGAATTATACTAAAACTACTCTTTAATTTATCTTTTGTTTAAAAATCATCCACTGAGAATCGTAAATTGATCATTTTTTGTTATTTTTAAACTCTTTTTATATAATTTTTGCTAATATCGTTGCAACAATGTAAGCTGATTACGCAATATTGAAACCATCAAGGAGTTAGAATGAAACACAAATTTTTAGGTTCTGTTGTCGCAGCGGCACTTATGTCAACAGCTGTTATGGCTGAGGGAACGATGCTAGAGCGGTTTGAAGCGATGGAAAAAGAGATGAATGCTCTTAAAGCAGAGCTTGCAAATATGAAAGCAGAAAGAACAGCACCTGTTGCTACAAAAAAAGTAGCCGTTGAAGATGATGAGGATGATAAGCCGTCAAAATCAACTGCTAAAGTAAAAGTAGCGGTTGAAAGTGACGATGATTCAAAAAGTGTTTCAGAAGAGATTAAAGAGATTAAAGATCATCTCAGTGAACTGAACAAAAAAACCAACGGCAACAATCTAAAGTTCGGTGTTGATTTCCGCACCAGCTATGATAATATTCAATACGAAATGGCTGATGGAAGCAAACAAAAGAATGATGCTCTTTTCACTAACCGTTTGTGGCTCAACATGAACTATGCTGCAACGCAAAACCT
>PDVJ01000022.1_pt1 | contig 39049 bp, 34 predicted proteins | sample 1369811 | NCBI WGS metagenome assembly PDVJ01 (sample SAMN07795376, study PRJNA414565) | Alkali sediment metagenome, whole genome shotgun sequencing project. | reverse complement strand
TGAGGCTATTTTGCCGCTGGAAAAATTGCTGATGTAGCGAACGTCATCAAGTCTCTCTATCGTACCGCCGCCCGTAACGATCACACGCCGATCAGACCAAAAACTGTTTTTCAAGAGGATGCGTGCCGTATTCCAAAAAATCTCGATTGGTTCCGCCATCGCACCGTCCCCTACCGTCTCGCAGGCGAGTTCTTTGGTCTGCGTGGAGACCACTTCATAATTCGCGATGGCAAGCATTTTTAGGGATGCTTGGATCATCGGATTTTGGATCATGTGGGTATTGGCAGAGGGGGCAATGAGCTTGATTTTTGGGAAGGCAAGGGCACATTGGGTGAGGATGGTATCGGCAAGTCCGTTGGCGAGTTTGGCAATGGTATTGGCGGATACGGGTGCAATGACCATAACATCTGCCCACTGTGAGGTTTTGATGTGGTTAAAATCATCGGCCCATGACTCGTTGGTATCATCCAAAACACGGTTTCGGCTCAGCGCTTCAAAGCTCAATGGGGCGATAAACTTTTTGGCAGAGGGGCTCATGACCACACGTACATCCGCACCTGCTTTGGTATAAAGACGTAAAAGTTCGAGCGATTTATACGCAGCGATGGAGCCGGTGACCCCTAAGAGTATTTTCTTGCCGTCCAGTAGATTGGTAGGGATGAGCATTAGGCACCTTTGCCGAAAAATTTGGTAAAAAAGCCGGCCACTTTACGGATGGGTGTACGGCTTAGGACGAGGATGTCGCTTTCGTATTTGCCTGAGGTAACGGTGGTGCCTGCGGCAATCATGACGTTATCGGCAATCTCGATAGGAGCCACGAGCTGGGTGTCGCTGCCGACAAAAACATTTTTGCCGATGATCGTTTGATATTTTTTTACCCCATCGTAGTTGCAGGTGATGGTTCCTGCACCGATGTTGCTTCCCTCATCGATGGTTGCATCACCAAGATAGCTGAGATGTCCTGCTTTGACACCGTTGAGGGTTGATTTTTTCACCTCGACAAAGTTGCCGATATGAGTTTTGTCCAAAACGCTCAAGGGTCGCAGATGGGCAAGCGGTCCAACATCCGAATCTCTCACGATACTCTCTTCGATGACGCTGTGTGCTTTGATATGAGAATTGACAATCAGGGTATCTCCGCACAGACGCACACCGTTTTCGATGAGGCACTCCCCCTCGAAACGTACCCCTTCTTCGAGGTAGATCGTTTGGGGTAATTGCATAATGATTCCTGCGTCCATCCATGTACGCCGTATTCGGTCCATCATGATGATTTCGGCGGTTGAGAGGTCGAATTTTGAATTGACCCCTTTGAACTCTACTTCTTCAACAATCAGCGGTGAAATTTCCAATCCGTCAGTACGGGCAAGGGCGATCACATCGGTGAGATAGTATTCACTTTGCGCATTGGCGTTGGAGAGTTTTGGTAAATAGGTTTCCAGCACATGGCGTTTAAACGCATAGACTCCTGCGTTAACCGTGAGGATGGCTTTTTCGGACGCAGTTGCGTCTTTTTCTTCGACGATACGGACAACATGACCGTTTTCGATCACTACACGCCCGTATCCGCTGGAGTCTTCGAGCTCTATTACTGACATCACAATATCACTGTCGCTTTTCATAAATTCACTGACGGAGTGCTGAGTTATCAGAGGCATATCACCGTTGAGGACGAGTACATTGTCATGTTTTGGTTTAACCCCCATCATGGCACCGCCCGTTCCCGGGAAATTATCGGTATCTTGGGTGATGAAGGTGAGATTGTCAAAATATTTTGTCATGGCAGAAATCACGGCATCTTTTTGGTGTGCCACGACGACGATCACATCATCGCTAAGAGCGCGTGCCGCTTTGATACTGTAATACAGCATTTCACGTCCGCAAATCTCATGGAGAACTTTCGCTTTGGGCGACTTCATCCGACTCCCTTTTCCTGCGGCTAGTATAACGATGGAAAGAGAGTGTGGCATTAGGGCTCCTACGAACAAATTGATGTTATTTTATCAGAATTAATCGAGAACCACCCTTAGTTTGTGGTATTATCGCCTACTTAAAAGACTTTCAGGGGTGATTATTTGGCTCGTTTATTAATGGTTTTGGTGTGGATGAGTGCTTCGTTGCTTGCGGCTGACAGCCCGATTCCCAGCATGAGCTTCAATCTTGCCGCCCCTGAAACCCCTGCACAAATGGTAAGCTCATTGAATGTTTTGATGATGCTGACGGTGCTGTTTTTGGCGCCGAGTCTGGTACTTGTTATGACGACCTTTACCCGATTTGTTATCGTATTTGGATTTTTGCGTCAGGCATTGGGAACACAGCAAGTTCCTCCGACACAGCTTTTGGTCATGCTTGCTCTTATCTTGACGGTATTTGTCATGGAACCCGTTGCGACCAAAGCGTACGATGAGGGGATAAAGCCGTACAGTGAAAATTTGATTACCTACGATGAAGCTTTTGAAAAAACGACCGATCCTTTTAAAAATTTCATGGTGCGCAATACGAGAGAAAAAGATTTAGCTCTCTTTCTACGTATACGCCACATGCAAAATCCCCAATCTATCAAAGAGGTACCCCTCACGATCGTTATTCCTGCATTCGTGATCAGTGAACTTAAAACCGCATTTGAGATCGGATTTCTCCTCTTTTTGCCCTTTTTGGTTATTGACATGGTTGTTGCCTCCATCTTGATGTCTATGGGTATGATGATGTTGCCGCCCGTTATGATCTCGATGCCGTTTAAAATCTTGGTATTTATTATGGTAGATGGGTGGAATCTTCTCATCGGTAACCTGATTGCCAGTGTTAAGTAGAGGCGTTGATGCAGTGTGAATATTTTGGAGTATGCGGCAGTTGCCGTGTTTATGAGAGCGGATACGATGAACAGCTCCGTGACAAAAGTGATGGTATTATCGAAAAATTTGCACCGTATTACAAGGGTAATATAGAGATTTATGCCTCCCAGCCACAGCGCTACCGTTACCGAGCAGAGTTTAAAGTATACCATGATGAGGGAACCGTATCGTACGCGATGAGCAAAATGGACAAGCAAGGTTCGGTAAAAATAAACAGCTGTTCGATTGTTTCACAACCCATAGCCAACATTATGACACCCTTGCTCGAAGCGATTTGTGAGGCAAAAATTGAGCATAAACTGTTCGGTATTGATTTTCTCTCTACACAAGACGGTGAAGTGGTGGCAAGCTTGCTTTATCACCGTGCTTTGGATGAACAGTGGCAAGCAATGGCAAAATCAATCGCTTCAAAACTCGGCATCCATATCATTGGACGAAGCCGCAAACAAAAACTTATCCTCTCCCAAGATTATGTGACGGAAACTTTGCATGTCGGTGAGCAGGAGTATCGTTATGTTCACATCGAGAACAGTTTTACCCAACCCAATGCTCATGTCAACGAGAAGATGATAGGGTGGTCGCTTTCGCAGCTGGATAACATCGGCGGTGATCTGCTGGAATTGTATTGCGGTGCGGGGAATTTTACGATCCCTTTTGCTGAAAAATTTGATCGGGTATTGGCAACCGAGATTTCTAAACCTTCCATCGTTGCCGCAAAGCGAAACATGCAACTCAATAACGTGGAGAATATTCATTTCGTCCGTTTGAGCGCCGAAGAGTTTACCCAAGCACTCGATCAAACCAGAGTATTTAAACGTCTTGATGGAGAGAATTTCGGTGATTATCATCTGAAAACTCTTTTCGTAGATCCCCCTCGAAGCGGACTAGGTGTAGAACCGTGTGCTTTTGCACAGCGTTTTGAACATCTGCTGTACATCTCGTGCAATCCCGACACACTTCTGCGTGATCTTGAGCTCCTAAGCGTTACACACAGTGTAGATGCGATGGCGTTGTTCGATCAGTTTCCCTATACTCATCATTTGGAAATAGGGGTGAAACTCACCAAAAAGGCTTTGTCTTGAAATCAATTTTACTCTCTTTGTCTGTTGCAAGTATCTTGTTGGGTGCAAATGGAGACTCTCAGTCTATTTTGAATGAAGTGAGCAAATTGCGTCAAAAATACGATGAGTGTCGTGCGAGCAAGGATGCAATGAAAGGGATTGATCCCAAAGTATTATCCGAAGCCAGAGAAAAAAATCAAAAATTAATGGTTGAAGTCAATCGAAAAAGCGGAGTTATCAAGAGTCTTGAGCAAACGATGCTTTTACGTGACCGATCATACCGTGAGACCATTGCCCGTAATAAAAGCCTCATAGCTCAATTGCATACACAAAATGTTACTGAGCAAGAGCGTGAAATGTTAAAAAGAGCACTGGTATCGGTCAAAGGAGAGCTTGCACTTGCCCAAAAAGAACTCAAGGGAGGCAGTTCGTCGATTGTACGGATGCGTGAAGAGTTAAAAGCAGCCAAAGCAGCCCTTGCCAAACTCCAATCACAGCCGTCAAAAGTTCAAGTAGCCGAAAAAATTGTGACCAAAGTAGTTGAACCGACGGAAAAAATACGGGCACTTCAGTCACAGTTAAATGCGGCTAATATGGTCATAACACAGTTACGCAGCGCACCGGCTAAAACGCAAGAGCAACCGATAAAAGTGGTCTATAAAGACCGTCCTGTAGAAAAAGTGGTTGTCAAAACGGTTGAACCAACGGCAAAAATACAAGCACTTACGCATGAACTTGCCAACGCGCAAGCAACCATTGCTGCGCTTAAAAACAGCGGGGCTAAAGTGGTCTACAAAGACCGTATCGTAACACAGGAAAAAGTAGTTTATAAAGATCGTCCGATAGAAAAAGAAAAAGTTGTCGAAAAAATTGTTTACAAAGAGCGTCCGGTCGAGAAGGTTGTCACTAAAACCGTCGTCGTTGAAAAGCCGATTATGGATGAGAACATGCGACGTAAAATGGATAAGTTGGCCTTGGACTTGGAGCGTGAAAAAACCCTTAATCTTAAACTTGCCAAAGATTTGTCTAAAGCCCCAGTAAAACGAAATGCCAGTGCGCCGCTGCCTCCTTTGCCTCCAATCAGTCAGTCTCATGCTGCAGCGAAAACAACGGTTGCACCTAGTGTAAAATCAACGCCTGCGACGGAAAATACATCCAGAAGTTCCAAAAAATCATCAGGAGTTTATCGCATGGCGAGTGATGCATCCATCTACAGCAGTCCTAATGGAAAAGTTGTAGAGACGTGGGAAGCACGTCGCTCATTTACAGGAAGCAGTGCTGGCAATGGCTGGATTCACATTACTGGATATTTTGTTAATCGCGTGTTTCAGGGCGTCAGCGAGGGAGAAAACTTATGGGTAAAAGAGAGTGATGCTATTCGCCGACAATAATGAGCAGATAATACATTAGTAAATCAGTATGGATACTTGACTATAAATTTGAATGATACTAGAATATCGCAAATTTATAAGGATTTATTATGTCTCAAGCATGCCCATTACTTTTTAGACAGGTCGATGCTAATATTAGCAAAATGAGCGCAGTTGCCGTTTCAATCGGAGTGATTGCTTATTTGCTAACGATGCAAAAAATTATTTTAATCTTTATTATTATCGATTTTATACTTCGCTTGAGTATGCACAAAGGGCTTAGCCCAATTTTTAGAGCTTCTTGTTTGATCAAAAGAGTTTTAAATCTACCAACACGTCTAGAAGATGCCGGAGCAAAGCGACTAGCGGCAATATTTGGTTTGGCCTTTTCCATTGCAATGTTGGGATTCGATTTCTTTGGACTGATTTTAGGAATATGGATTGTTGCTGCCATTTTTATCACGTGTGTTGTTTTAGATTTATTGTTTGATTATTGTATCGCGTGCAAAGTGTACAGTTTAGCCAAAAAATTGTATCCGAAGGGATTTGAATAATGGCAGCACTCTCTTCAAAAGCGATCTATGGATTGGCAGCCATGCATGTATTGTCACATGCGCCAAACGGCCGTTCAATGCAAGTGAAAGAAATTGCCGCTATGACACAAATATCCCATGGATATTTGGAACAGCTTCTTTCAATCATGCGTCGCCAGAATTTGGTGTTAAGCATACGAGGGGCATCAGGCGGATATAAACTGGCTCGTCCTGCACATGAGATTGATGTCATTGAGATCATCGAATCACTGGAAGGTCCTTTTTATAAAATCGAAGGAAATGTTGGATCCAGTTTGATACTTGAATATTTTTGGAGAGAAATCGAGGAAAAAATGCAGGGATTGTTTGCGTTAAAACTTTCAGAACTGGACCAGGCATATCAACCCCATTTTTATGAAATCTAATTAACGCTTTGTGTAATTGTCCTCGATAAGTTTACGGTTTCGCATCATCATGAGTTCAATATCATGTGCATTTTTCCCATAGTAAACATTTTCAATACCATAGCTTTTTTTTTGGGACTGGACTTCAGTATAAAAATCATTAAGTGTTTGTCCTGCTTTTTTGGAAGCATTAAGTGATTTTAAAGAGGTTTGCTTCTTTTTTTGAGGCTCAAGATAATGGGATATTAGGTTTTCGCTGACTTCGTTTCTGCTCATAGTATACTCATTGTGAAATTATTTGCTAAAGATAAAGCAAAAAGTGTTCCGATAATCATAAACCTTCACTCATCACGTACCATAAGCGCTCAATTTCATGATCATCCAAAAAGAGAGTTGAATAGTGCTCATATAGCCATGCCAGCCCTTTTGCGTTGATCGAAAGCGTATGAGAACATTCATGATGTGCGGGTAAAAATGCGCGTATCAACGAAACATTATTTTCAATGGGTTCATTGCAAAAAAAACAATCCATTTGGGAATGCAATCTACCTTCATGCTCCAACAAGGCAACATAGGCTTCTATCGCGAGACGTTTGGGATTTTGCTCATTCCAGCGATTTGCACAGTCATTGAGCAACTGGTAATAAAACGGACCGATTTCTTCGGAGCTTGATATATGGGGATAAAATAAGGCTATAAACTGCTGCCAAATAAGGATTCGATCGTATTCTCCCATCCAAGGATAACCCAAGTGAATGACATCACGCATCCTTGGAATGGAACTTTTTAACGAATTTTCAGATTCAAAATCAATTTTAAATCCTAAATTAATAGGACTGTGACGCGCACCGTAAAAACGGTAAAGGGTTGTTAAGCAATCCTCGGATATTATGGTGACTATCATATCTTCGTCACGCACACGGCTAAGTTTGATTATAAATCCCTGCATTTTTTGCTTCTAAACTACACTTTTCATAAATTTTTTTATTTATTGATACCGTATTTTAAACTTTTTTAACCAAATTATTGGTAAAATAAGGAAATTTTTAACCAAATTATTGGTAAAATAAGGAAATTTGGATCTTCTTTAAACTAGTTATGTTTAAAAAGAGATTAAATACAAATAATTTCCGGAATTTTCCGATGCATAAGGTGATATCTCAGTGGAATACCAAGATTTATTACGATCATTTAAAGATAACTGCGGGTTTGGTTTGATCGCCAACATTAAAAACCGTCCATCTCATGAAACACTCGAAAATGCGATTACTGCCTTAGAGCGTATGATGCACCGAGGTGCGGTAGCAGCTGATGGCAAAACGGGTGATGGTAGTGGATTACTATTGTCAATACCGCAGGAGTTCATGCGTACCTGTGCTGCGGAGAAAGGGATTGAATTACCTGAACTGTATGCGATTGCGGTTGTATTTACCCGTAACGCGGCACAGCTTGATGAGCTTGAGCGCATTTGTGCGACCAATGATTTAAAAGTTGTTTTAGACCGCAGGGTTCCTGTTGATACCAATGCGTTAGGTGAACAGGCATTGCTTAGTCTTCCTGAAATACACCACATTTTCATTACCCCTAATTCATTGATGGCAAGCCGTCGTTTTGATGCGCTTTTGTTTTTGAGCCGTAAAGAAACTGAACATCTGTTTGTTGATGATCAAGATTTTTACATTCCGTCGATGTCTACGAGAGTTATTTCGTATAAAGGGCTAATCATGCCCACCCATATTAAAGAATTTTATACCGATTTTCAAAATGATAATTTTAAAATTTCGTTTTCACTCTTTCACCAGCGATTTTCTACGAACACTTTGCCTAAATGGCGTTTGGCACAGCCTTTTCGTGCCGTTGCGCACAATGGTGAGATTAACTCTGTGGAAGCAAACCGTTTTAACGTTGCGGTTAAATCTGAATCGATTACGAGCGAAGTCTTTACGGATGAAGAGATTGCGCGTCTATTGCCTATTTTACAGCCACACGGTTCAGACAGTGCCAGTGCGGATAACTTCTTTGAGTTTTTGATTGCAAACGGTATGGATTTTTTCAAAGCCGCTCGTGCCATTATTCCTGCACCATGGCAAAACGCTCCACACATGGACCCACAGCTTAGAGCATTCTATGAATACCATTCGACGGTTTTTGAAGCATGGGACGGCCCTGCTGCATTCTCATTGACCGATGGACGCTATATCGGGTGTGTATTGGATCGCAACGGCCTTCGCCCATCCAAATACATTATCACACACGACGATACGCTGTTAATCGCAAGTGAATATGGTGTTATCGATATTCCTGAAGAGAATATCAAAGAACGTGGACGTCTGCAATCGGGTCAGATGATCGGTTTGGATCTGAAATTCGGGAAAGTGCTCAAAGATGAAGATATTAATGAATATCTAAAATCTTCCAATCCGTATATGACATGGCTTAATGATCACTTGACCTATTTGCAAGAGCATGTTGAAAATCAATACGTTACCAAATGTGATTGCAGCATAGATGATCTTGTTCAACGTCAGCGTTACTACAACATTACGCAAGAGATTGTTGAACAAGTGATTGAACCGATGATGCGCGATGGAAAAGAGGCGGTTGGGTCTATGGGTGACGATACCCCTCTTGCCGCATTCAGTACGGTTCAACGCAGTTTCAGTGATTTTTTCAAGCAACGGTTTGCACAAGTAACGAATCCTCCGATTGACCCTATTCGTGAAAAAGTGGTTATGAGTTTGAACACCGGCTTTGGTGAAACGCATAATATTCTGAATGAAATTCCATCGCATGCCAATCGTCTTAAAGCGATTTCACCGATTATGCTCAAAGAAAAGCTAGAAGTGCTTAAATCTTTCGGGGATAAAAAATCGCCTCGCTACAATCCTGCTTTTACCTATAAAACGTTTTCAACAGCGTATCAAGGATCTTTGAGGGATGCGCTAAATGCATTGGTTCTAGAAATTACCAATGCTGTTAGAGAAGAAGGTATTCGCATTATTATCCTTGATGACAGCGGTTTTAGCAGTGAATACAAAACGATTCCGATGCTTATGGCAGTAGGACGCATCAGCCGTGCGTTATTGGATGCAAAAATTCGTCATTTGGGATCGATCATCGCATCTACCTGCGAGGTTGTAGATTCGCACGGTGCTGCGACATTGATTGCATACGGTGCGAGTGCTGTTTATCCAAGTCTTCTTTTTTCAACAATTGCAGCACGGGTTAAACAAAGTAATGAAAATGAAGAGAACTGTGCAGAGGCATTTAAAGCAGCCCATTATGCCCTTAACGGCGGTTTGCTGAAGATCATGTCAAAAATGGGAATCGCGACTATCGGATCGTATCGTAACTCCGGTTTGTTTGATATCATGGGTCTTAGTCGAGAAATTGTGGACGATTGTTTTGGTGATTCTCACGTAATGATTCCTGGATTAACGTATGAAGATATCGATGAGCGTTTGAGTAAAAATCATAAAGAGGCGTTTGAACAAAATGGCTTTAACCGTATTTTCCCGCTTAAAATAGGGGGATACTACAAGTTTTACAACGGTCAAGAGCATCATGATTTCAATCCCGATGTTATACATGCGATTCATCGTGTTTCCAAAAGCGGAAAACGTGAAGATTTTGATTATTTATCCTCATTGGTGAATAAGCGCGGTCAAAAGTTTATTCGTGATTTTTTTGAATTCAAATCCGACAGAGCAAGTATCGATATTTCAAAAGTTGAGTCCAAAGAAAAAATATTCAAACGTTTTGCATCGGCTGCAATGAGTTTGGGGTCCATCTCTCCTGAAGCACATGAGTGTCTGGCGGTTGCCATGAATACCATCGGTGCTCAAAGCAATTCGGGTGAGGGCGGTGAAGATTCAGCGCGATTTGATACGTTGAAAAATTCCAAAATCAAACAAGTAGCATCAGGGCGCTTCGGGGTAACTCCTGCATATTTACGCAGTGCCGAAGAGATACAGATTAAAGTCGCTCAAGGGGCAAAACCGGGTGAGGGCGGTCAGCTTCCTGGTCACAAAGTTTCTCCTTTGATTGCTCGTTTGCGTCACACAACACCTGGGGTAACGTTGATTTCCCCACCTCCGCATCATGATATTTATTCCATTGAGGATTTAGCACAGCTGATTTTTGATATGAAGCAGGTCAATCCGAATGCGGTTGTGGCGGTTAAACTCGTTTCTGCTGCGGGTGTGGGTACGATTGCGGCGGGTGTTGCAAAAGCGTATGCCGATAAAATCGTTATTTCAGGCGGAGATGGCGGTACGGGTGCGGCACCGCTAACTTCGATCAAATTTGCCGGGAATCCATGGGAACTTGGTCTCTCTGAAGCGCACAATGCACTCAAAGTCAACAATTTGCGCTCACTTGTCCATCTTCAAACCGATGGCGGCTTGAAAACAGGACAAGATGTTGTAAAAGCGGCAATGTTGGGTGCAGAGAGTTATGCTTTCGGTACGGGTGCTTTGACCATCATCGGGTGTAAGATGTTGCGTATTTGTCACGTTAACAAATGTTCGGTAGGAATCGCAACGCAAAACGAAAAATTACGCAGTGAATACTTTACGGGAACGGTTGAACAGCTGATTAACTATTTCACCTATTTGGCAGAAGACGTACGTCAAATTATGGCAAAACTTGGGTATGAAACCATGGAAGAGTTAGTTGGACGCAGTGACTTATTACAAGTAACGGATAACGATTTCGCTCGTAAATTTGATTTTAGTAACATTTTACATCGCGAAGAGGGTGTTAATACCTGCCAAAGTGCTAGCAACAAACCGTTTGATGACAATGAATTTGAAAAAGATGTTCTTGCAGAAGCGATGGACGCGATCAAAAATCCGGAACGTCCGGTACGCATTACACGTACTATTTGTAACACCAATCGCAGTTTCGGTGCACGCATAAGCGGTGAAATCGCTCAATATTACGGTGATGCAGGATTGAAATCCGATACGATCCGTATCAATTTAACGGGAATTGCCGGTCAGGCATTGGGTGCGTTCTTAATTAACGGTATTTCGATTCATGTGGACGGCGTTGCCAACGATTATATCGGTAAAGGGATGCACGGCGGCAAGATTGTTGTTAAGTCTCAAAACCAAGGTGAAGCGTATGCTGCGGGCGGAAATACCTGTTTGTACGGTGCAACAGGCGGTAAGCTCTTTATTGCAGGATGTGTTGGTGAGCGTTTTGCGGTTCGTAACTCAGGAGCTTTTGCAGTTGTTGAGGGGACGGGTGATAATGCCTGTGAGTACATGACCGGCGGGATTGTTGTTATTTTAGGACAAACGGGGATCAACTTTGGTGCGGGTATGACCGGTGGTGTTGCGTTTGTTTACGATGAAAATCACAGTTTTGTTGAAAATGTCAATCGTGAACTTGTGGATGCTATTCGTATCGATACGGATGATGGGGATGAAGCGCGTCATTATCTCAAACGTCTTTTGAAAGATTACGTTGCCGAAACACAAAGTGATAAAGCACAGACCTTATTGAATAATTTCCGTGATGAAATCCGAAATTTTTGGATGGTTCGTCCGAAAAACTTAACCAAATTGCCACTTAATCCTGATAAAGGGGACTAATTATGAGAGAATTTTTAACCATTGAACGTATTGATCCAACCAAACGCGGGGTTGTGCAGCGACTCAAAGATTTCAGTGAAATTTATGAGCCGGTAGACAGTCATGAAGCATCGTCACAAAGTGACCGCTGTATTCAGTGCGGTGATCCTTTTTGTCTGAACAAGTGCCCATTACACAACTACATACCGCAATGGCTTAAAGCGGTTGCAGAGAAAGATTTAAGTTTTGCATTCAAACTTTCAAATGAACCTTCACCTTTTCCAGAAGTGATGGGGCGCGTATGTCCGCATGATCGTCTTTGTGAAGGGGATTGTACCCTTAACGACGGTCATGGTGCGATTACGATAGGTTCCATTGAAACTTTCATTAACGAAGAGGGTTTCAAGCAGGGGATGAAGCCGTATTTTCCAGGGATTACGACGGATAAAAAGGTAGCAATCATCGGTTCAGGACCTGCGGGCCTTTCTGCGGCAACGTATTTATTGCGTTCTGGAGTTGCGGTTACCATGTATGAACGCAGTGACCGTGCAGGCGGATTGCTTACTTATGGTATTCCTAACTTTAAATTGGATAAAAAAATTGTTGATCGCCGGGTAGGATTGCTGGTTGAAGCCGGTTTGACATTGGTGCTCAATTGCGAGGTAGGCAAAGACATCGAATTTGATGAGATTGCAGACAAGCATGATGCTCTCTTCCTTGGATTGGGTGCAACAAAATCAAAAACAGCCAATCTTGCCGGAGACAATGCAGCCAACGTCTATGCTGCCATGGAATACTTAACCGCGATTCAGCGTAAAAACTTCGGTTTGACGTATGACAAACAGTTCGATTTTAAAGATTTGGAAGTGGTTGTCATCGGAGGCGGAGATACGGCAATGGACTGTGTCCGTACGGCTAAACGTGAAGGGGCAAAAAACGTTACGTGTCTGTACCGCCGCGATGCGCATAATATGCCGGGATCACAGCGAGAGTACAAAAATGCGATTGAAGAGGGTGTTGAATTTTCATTTCACGCATCTCCAAAAGAAGTAATACTCAATGATAGTGGGAAGGCTGTTTCCGTTCATATGGCAAAGACCATTCTTGGAGCCAAAGATGCTAGCGGACGCCAAAAGATGGAAGAGGTAAAAGGAGCTGATTTCAATGTCAATGCGGATGTTGTCATCATGGCTCTTGGTTTTGACCCTGCAGTACCCGCATTCTTGGCTGAAAATGGTATTGCAGTAAACGCTTGGGGCGGTATTGTCATCGATGAGCATTTTCAAACGACGACACCCGGTATCTATGCAGGCGGCGACTGTTACCGTGGTGCTGATTTAGTGGTTACGGCTGCGTATGACGGTCGTGAAGCTGCTCGTGCGATGGTTAAATCTTTACTCGGGTAATGAACCCTTTTATAAAAGCGGTTATTGAGTCATGCACGCAGGTGCGTGATTTGATCACCCATTCTGCGGATGCCACACTTTTTGATTCGTTCGATAAGGGACATGGCGGAGATGTGAGTCATGGATTCGATCTGCGTGCCGAAGAGATTTTTTTTAAAAATCTCCATTCCTACGGTTCTCTTTTCTCGGAAGAAAGCGGATGGATGTCTCCCTCTTCATCTCGTAATATTATCCTTGATCCCATTGACGGCAGTGACAACTTTGCTTCATTTTTCCCCTATTACGGGGTTTCAATAGCGTTAGAAGTAGAAGGAATGACAACGGAAGCCGTTGTTTGTAATCTCGCAAACGGTGATCTGTTTGTACGGACGGCAGACGAATATTATCGCACAACTTTGGACACACTCGACACAAAAAATTCCATCAAAGTGAATCAAAAAGCAAAAATAGGGCTTTTTGAAAAAGGGCCTGAACATCCGATTCTGGGTGAAAAACTGATAAAAAATAAGTTGAAGTATCGCTCACCCGGTGCGCTTGCTCTCTCATTAGCATACGCGCCTTATGTTAAATATGTGTTATTTTTGGGTACAATGCGCTCGTTTGATATCCAAGCAGGCTTATATTTGAGCCAACACCTTTACGGGCATCAAGATGAGAGATACATCCTCTTGAGCTCAGATAAAGAAGTGTTTGAACGGATACGTTTGATTGTTGAAAAGGAGTATTTTTGAGTTTATTTAACCTGTTCGGTGACTCTGAGAAAAAGAAACAGCCTACTAAAAGTGAAGCCCCTTCACACTGGGTAAAATGTACTTCATGTCAATCTCTAATGTACTACAAAGAGATGGAAAAACAAAATCATGTTTGTCCAAAATGTGGATTTCATTTACGTATCGGAGTACAAGAGCGTCTTGCCATTATTACGGATGAAGGCAGTTTCGTAGAGTTCGATGCGGCTTTAAAGCCGATTGATCCCTTAGATTTTGTGGATAAAAAAAGTTACGCTGCCCGTATTGAAGAGGGTTATGCGAAAAATGGGCGCTATTCCTCTGTTGTTAGCGGTGAATGTACCATCAACTCTGTTCCTGCACAACTGGTGGTTTTTGATTTCAACTTTATGGGCGGATCGCTGGGTTCGGTAGAAGGCGAAAAAATTGTTCGTGCGATCAATCGTGCGATGGAAAAACGCCAAGGTTTAATCATTGTAAGTGCCAGCGGCGGTGCCCGTATGCAGGAGAGTACTTTTTCTCTTATGCAAATGTCGAAAACTTCTGCCGCGTTAGCACGTTTGGCCGAGGCTAAGCTTCCGTACATTTCATTGCTTACGGATCCTACTATGGGCGGGGTTAGCGCATCTTTTGCAACATTGGGCGATGTTATCATCGCGGAGCCGGGTGCATTGGTCGGATTTGCGGGTCAACGGGTTATCAAGCAAACAATCGGTTCGGATTTGCCTGATGGATTTCAGAGAGCCGAATTTTTGCTTGAAAAAGGGTCTATTGATATGATCGTAGAGCGTAATGAGCTCAAAGATACGCTAAGTGACCTGCTAAAACTTCTCCTTCCTTAACATGCGACTGTATGCTTTATGTGATCGTGACGTCTTGCGTTCACGAGATATCAGTTTTGCACAGTTCATCGAAAAAGTAAAATCTTTTAATGGCGAAATTGTTCAATACCGCAATAAGTATGATGATATTGCCACTATCAAAAACGATTTAATAGCATTGCGCAAGCTATGGGATGGTTTTTTGATCATTAATGATCATTATGAATTGGCACCGTATTGCGATGGTGTTCATATTGGGCAAGATGATCTCTATGCGATTGACAGTGATCCCTCTCGTGCGCTTCAGATATTGAAACTTGCCATTGGTAATGATAAGATAGTCGGACTCTCGACACACAACGTCGATGAAATCGCCATTGCGAATACGTTGGAACTCAATTACATCGGTTTGGGTGCCTATCGATCAACATCGACGAAAAAAGAAGCAGGTGTATTGGGTGATGAACTCGATACTCTGGCTAAACATTCTGACCATCCTGTTGGGGCTATTGGCGGTGTGAAGCCGGATGACGTGTTTGAACACGTAACGTATCATGTTATCGGAAGCGGCTTGCTGTGAACATTTCGGTGATTTCCATTGCAAAAAAAGAGCGATCTTTGTATGATCCTCTTTATCAAGAGCAGATAAAAATGATTTCACGTTTTGCAAAACTTGAGGATGTGGAGTTATTTCCAAAAGAGGTGATTAAAGCGCATCAAACGGGACCGGAAGCATCCAAAATAGCGTACAGTAAGTTACTGGAGCCTATGTTGGGAAAAAGTTATTCAATTGCGTTACATCCCGATGGAAAAAAATGTGATAGTTTGGCTTTTAGTAAGCTCCTATGTGATAAAATCGCGGTACAATTTTTCATTGGAGGAGCATTCGGCTTTGAAGAGTCGTTTGTTGCTCAGTGTGACAGTGTTATAAGTCTTTCTGAACTGACCATGAGTCATAAAATTGCAAAAGCAGTTTTATTAGAACAGATATATAGGGCTTTTACGCTGTTGAACAATCACCCGTATCATAAATAAGGAAACATATGAGAGACAATGAGCTGCATTATTTTGAAGAGATTTTATTGGCCCGAAAAGTCCAAATTATTAAAAATTTGCAAGGGGTTGAGCAGGAAATGATACAGCTTCGTGAGTGTGAACTCAATGATGAAGGCGATTATGCGTCTGCCAGTAATGAAAATCTTGTTGAAAGCGCTATCAGCGCTCAGCAGCTGGAAGAGTTAAATGAGATAGAAATCGCCTTGGGCAAAATTAAAAACAAGCAGTACGGTATCTGTGATATGTGTGAAGATGACATCGGATTTCAGCGTCTAAAAGTTAAAGCACATGCTAAATACTGTATTGTCTGTCGTCCTATCGCTGAGAAAAACAAAGCCTAAAGGGGAATAGATGCAACTAAAACGTTATACTATTGGGTCATTGATTTTAATGATTTTAGTCGGGTTTTCCGTCTACAGTATCAATACTGAATCAATCTCTTTTGATCTGATAGGCATTCATTTCCCGAATCTTCCAATCGCATTTTGGGTCGTTGTTCCTTTGGCGCTTTTGTATCTTGCAAGCGTGTTGCACATGGCAGTTTATGTCTTGGTTGGAAATTTTAAACTTCGCCGTTTAAATCGTGATCATGAAAAAATGATCGATGCACTGCGTGATTCGTTATTAGGAGTCGCTGAGCGTAATTATGCTTTTAAAAGTGATGCCTATAAGTTGATGGGGAAATTGATCGATAACTCATTGATTCTTCCGTATGAAACATTGAAGAGCATAGGGAATGAAAAGATCGATGAAGCATTGGCGCTGTTAGCAGACGTTAAAGCAAATAAGAAAGTCGAGATTAAAAAGTTTCATTTGGCCAATACAACTTCATTGATGATACAAAATAATTTGAACCGCTTAGAGCGCGGTGAATTAACTGCCGATGAAGTTTTGTCACGTCATGAAACTTATGGTGATGTTGTCTGTAAAAAAGCGTATGAATCGTATGTTAAAACAGCATCGGTTGGTTCGGTACTTAAATACAAAAACCTTTTCTCTAAATCGTCACTCTTTACTTTCCTGGGTCGCATAAACAGTGATGAAAATGGAATTGTTATGAACAATGAGGAGGTGATCAATTTGATCAAAAGCCTCAAAATGAACAGCAATGATTTTATTGATTTATCGATTGTTTTGGCTAAAAATATGATTCCAGAGCAGAGAATCCGTTTGTTTGAAACGATGAGCGAGCAATGTGATGATGTTATGGAAGCCTATTTTTATACGTTGTACGACTTGCAAATGATTGATACGGCTAATGAATTACTTAACAATACTTCTCATGATGAATACCAAATTTTTAAAGCATATCGAGATCTAAAGCGTTCAAACAAGCATTACGATATCGCTATCTTTTTTCGACGATACTGCGATTAACATAGCCTTTAGATAAAGAAAATCTTTATGACAGATAAACTCTCCTTTGACACACCCGTGTACGCACTTGCACCATTGGCAGGATACACGGATCTCCCATTTCGCAATGTGGTTAAAAAATTCGGTGCGGATTTGACGGTCAGTGAAATGCTCAGTTCCAATGCACTTGCCCACGGTTCAGTAAAAACATTTAAAATGTTAGAACGAAGTCCCAATGAAGACCCTTATTCCGTACAAATAGCGGGATCAGAAGAAGATGTAGTACGTCGTGCAGTTGAAATTTTGAATGAGCAGGATAACATTGACATTATCGATCTTAACTGCGGATGCCCTGTTCCAAAAATAGTTTGTCATGGATCAGGGAGCTCTTTGCTCAAGGATTTGCCGCGTATGGCAAAAATCATTGAAACGATTAAAAAAACATCCAACAAATCGACGCTCAGCGTCAAAATACGCTTGGGATTTGAAGAAAAAAATCATATTGAAATCGCCAGACTTGTTCAGGAATGCGGAGCTGACTTTTTGGCAGTACATGGTCGAACACGTGCAGGTAAGTTCAAAGCACCCGTCGATTATGATGCAATAGCAGAGATTAAAGCTGCCATCTCTATTCCCGTTATCGCCAATGGTGATATTGATTCTTATGAAAAAGCGCAATGGGTTTTAAAACATACAGGTGCCGACGGGGTGATGATAGGTAGAGGCGCGGTTGGCGCTCCATGGATTTTTCATCAGTTAAAAACAGGCAACAGCGAAGTAGATCCGATGTTAAAGCATGCAATTATTATGGAACATCTAAGGGGGATGATCTCCTTTTATGGGGATAGAGGCGTAGTGATGTTTCGTAAGCATGTTCACACGTATTCAAAAGGGTATGAGGGAGCATCTGCTTTACGTGATGCGGTTAACCGTATTGATGATCCAAATCATTTTCTGGCTGTCGTTGATCAGTTTTTTCTTCAAAGCCGTCAAATATCTGAAGGCTTTAAAGCCTCTTCTATGAGTTGTGAATGCTAATATATGGAACTAATATGAGAACAAAACTGCACGTAGGTATGATCATTATGTCATTAATTTTTATGAGCGGATGTACAACGTTTCATTCTGCGGCTGCAAAGGGTAATGTAAAAGCGATAGAACGCCTTTACAATGAGGGTGAAAATATTAATGAGCCTGATGACATGGGTGTTACTCCATTAATACACGCGATCACGTTTAACCAAAAAGAGAGTTTATTAGCATTATTAAAAGCGGGTGCGGATGTTAATGTTGGTGATACTGCATTTGGTAACACACCATTGCATCATGCGATAGCACAAGGAAGTATTTCATTTACCCGTATTCTTTTGGAGAAAGGTGCGGATGTGGCATTGCATAATCAAGGCGGAAAAACACCGCTTGATTTAGCGCTAAATACTCATAATGAAGAGATAATAGCTCTTATTAAAAGCCATAGTAAAGAGCAAATTGTCGTTAAAAAAGAAGAAAGTATTAAAGAATCCAAGAGTGTTGTGAAGCAAGAGATAAAGGATCCTTTGACAGTAAAAATTGAACCTGTTGTGGTTGTAAAAGAAGCTGCTGCAGTTATTGCAATTGAAAAAGTTTCGCCTAAAATATCCGATGCCCAAGCCAGTGCAACATTGAAACGTTTGATTGCAAGACATGAAACGATTGGTGTACGAAATTTTCTGAATGAACATCCTGAATCCATTAGTTTGATAACTGATCCACGACAGCAGCTTCGCTACGTTGGTCCAAACGGTTGGCGCATTATGGACATTGCAGAGGGACTTACTCGCGGTGTACTTAAAGAAAAAGATGCTATTGAGCATATTATAGCCTCGAACTTACCGTATAAAAAATTCTCAGAGGATGAAATACGCATTATTTCCCATTATGGAATTTCGAATAAAATTATAGATGCGATGGTAAATGTAACGCATTAAATTATCTAAGTTAATCATTAGCCTCTTTTGATACAATCACCATAAAAAAGGGCTAGTGTGGTTGTTGATTTTTATGTCACCGGAATGAAATATTACGAAGTTGGACGTTTTAAAGAAGCTTTTGAAATGTTTGAAAAGTCGCAAGAAGATCCCCGTTGCGCTTATGCATTGGGAACCATGTATTACAATGGTCAAGGGGTAGTTCGTAATTTTACACAATCGACAGGTTATTATGCGAAAGCAGCTGAATCGGGAATCTTGCCTGCCCAAGTGAGTGCGGGATTTGCATACGCAAATTCGATGGGGGTTCCTGAAGATTTTGAGAAAGCGGCTTATTTTTTAAAAATGGCGGTAGCTCAAGGTGAGCCTGCGGCTAAAATTACATTGGCTGAAATCTATGCAAAAGGATTCGGCGGCGGAAGCAGAGTCGAAGCCGCTGCATTAATTCGCGAAGTGTTGGCAACAACGGGCGGTGAAGAAGCGTACGATGTTTATTCCCGCTACGAGTTGAGTAAAGTATAAAGAAGAGGGTATTAATACCCTCCTGAAGCTTTTTCTTTGTAGGAGTCAAAAGACTCATCTTGCGTTGTTCCTAGCTGAAAAAATCCATCCAGCTCTTGGTGTTTTGATTTTAGCATGCTTTCAAATTCATTTTGTGAAATGGGAATGTTGTCCTGAAATTTATCCAATAAAATCGTATTGTTACCCAAGAGGACTAAATAGCTTTGCGTTCCAAAGTCGAGCATAGCGACAGAGTGGGAAGCATCCAGCGTTTTTTGGAATCGTATATGAACTCCACCGCCTTCGAGTGTAGCGGCTAAGGATGTGTTTGAGGATAATATTGGATTGCTTTTTTTCTCTGTATTGAAGAGCCACGGTGTTTTTGGTGATTCTTGCATACGGATTGTTTTTTTAGCAATTCCTTGTTTAAGCCAAAAAAGTATCGCAATTCCAATCACTAAAATTCCGATGACAACGTAATAGCTTTGCTCAAATTCATTCCCTTCTTTTGTTGGAAGATCAGAGGTCTCTGTACTCTCTTGAGCCGTTGATTCTCCCATCGCTGGCAAAGATGCAGGAGGATTGAATCGTAATCGCAATCCATAAGAATCTGATGTTTTAGAAGCTTGAAGGATGACATTGGAAGGGACATTTGCGGTGATCTCTATTTGTTCTGCACTGGGAGAAATGGAGAGTTTTTGTAAAAATTCAGAGTTAATATTTTTGACCAAGGGAGAGTCAATAGATGCTTCTTCAAGTTTTATGACAATCACATCACCTTGTCGATTCTGACGTAAAACCCCTTCATAGGGAGTATCGAATGTAAGCATGACGTCAACATGGTCATGGCGATCATAAATATTGTAGCTTAGGATCTTTGATCCAAAAAGAATGGCGGGGATGAGTAGAATCAGGGCTAATTTTTTCATAGTCTCTCTTTGGATAGATAATACAGTACGGCACTCGAATCAAGCACCTCATTGATACGGATTGCCAGGTTTTTTTCGTACACCATTACTTCCCCTTTGCCGATAATACGTTGATTAACATAGGATTCGACACTTTCACCGGCTGGTTTTCCCAAATCAATAACCGACCCTTTTTCAAGTTTTAATATTTCTCCAAGGGAGAGGGATGTTTGTCCCAAATCGGAGACGAATTCAACTTCCATGTCAAGCAATCCCTCGTAATCCATCCATGCAAGCTCTCTTTGCGGATCAAACGTTTGCTCTACGTGAAGCGTAGGCAATTCAACAGGAGGGTCTAATTCTTCATCCATGGTTACAGAGCCTTTATCGCTATTATCATTTCACCGTCTGCTATTTGGATAGTGTGTTTACCATCCGATGGCATGGCAAAATAATCTTCTTTTAGAAAATGGGGCGTTGAGATGGAAAAAGGGTTTGTATTGGATGCTTCGGCAAGTACTTTTGCGCTGCCAATAATCATATTAGTGGTTTCAAGCAACATATCCATAAGCGTCTCCTCATCTGAGTTGTCTTCACCTAAAAACATTTCAGCAATGTGCTGTATTAACAAGATGTCGCATCCTAAATAGGCACGATGCTTATCGCCGTTTTGGGTTTCTATATCCAGATAAGCAATAAGTGTTCTCTTTTTTTCACTGGAGGTATCGATAGTATGAGGTAAACGGATTTGGTGTATGCAAAAGTTTTCAGCAGCTTGAAGGATGGTTGGTAACATCGGTAACCTCGTAATATTTCTCTATGTAATAAATTATAGCGTAAAACTGCAAGGAAAGAATAGGGGTAAACTAAAGTATAATCGCGCAGTATAATCGAATATAAAGTGCAATGTGATGACAATTGAATTAATAGCACTGGGTGTTGGTGTAGGAACACTTTCCGGTTTTTTTGGAATTGGGGGAGGTACGGTTAGCGTACCGCTTTTGATGTATCTTGGATTTGGTATCAAAGAAGCAATCGGTATTTCTGTAATGCAGATGGTGGTCGGTTCGTTGATGGCAGCATGGGTGCATCAGCATAAAAAGACCTATGTCATTAGCGATATTAAATATTTTGGTTTTGGTGGCCTTATAGGTGCGATTGCAGGTGCCGGATTGGTGAAAGTGCTGGATGCTTCTATCTTGGAGTGGGCTTTTTTGTTCATAGTTACCTTTACCCTTGGACGTTTGGCTCTCTCATCGCCTCAGCCTACGCGTCCTGAGATAGTTAATCAGCCATTGTATGTTGCCATCGGAAGCAGTATCGGATTATTTTCTGGAATGCTAGGGGTTGGCGGTGCAATTCTTATGACCCCAATTTTGGTGACTTTTATGGGGTTTGAGCTTAAAAAAGCGTCTGCAATCGGACTTTTTTTTGTGATTTTCACCTCTCTGTCTGCTTTTGTGACTTTGGGAATACTGGGAATGTTAAATTGGCATGCAGGTTTCATAATGGCGTTTTCTTCTTTGATTGGAATCGTGGCAGGGATTTGGCTCGTACACAAAGTACAACTTCATCATTATAAACAGGTACTTGTTACCTTTTACATCATAATATTCGCCCTGACGGCGTATAAAATTATTGCGGGATAAATAGCATGGACATGATTAAAATTATCGGTGCGCGCGAGCACAACTTAAAAAATATTTCTTTGGAAATTCCTAAAAACTCCCTTGTTATTTTTACGGGAATTAGCGGAAGCGGAAAGTCAACATTGGCTTTTGATACCCTTTATGCAGAGGGGCAACGTCGTTACATTGAATCGCTCTCGTCGTATGCACGTCAATTTTTGGATCGTGTGGGTAAGCCGGATGTGGATAAAATCGAAGGGCTGACCCCTGCGATTGCCATTGATCAAAAAACGACGTCCAAAAATCCCCGTTCAACAGTGGGGACGATTACGGAAATATATGACTATTTACGTCTTTTGTATGCCCGCATCGGTGTTCAGCATTGTCATTTGTGCGGGAAACAGATTACCAAAATGTCGGCACAAGATATTATTGATCAAGTTTTAAAATTGCCGTTAGATTCCAAGATAGTGATTATGTCACCGCTGGTGAGAGAGAAAAAAGGGACGTTTGCGGACATATTTGAATCTTTGCGCCATAAAGGATACGTTCGAGCCCAAATCGATGGCGTTATGGTACGTCTTGATGAAGAGATTGAGCTTTCAAAAACGAAAAAGCATACGATCAAGGTGGTCATAGATCGTTTGGTCATCAAAGAAGAGAATCACGATCGTGTGGCGCAAGACGTTGAAAAAGCGCTCAAAGAGAGTTTTGGCGAAGTAGAGATTGAGATACAAAATCATGATGAAGTCGGTTTGCATGAGAAGTTGATCCATTACAGTGAACACAGTGCCTGTTTTGATTGTAAAGTGAGCTTTGACCCGCTGGAACCACTTTCGTTTTCGTTCAACTCTCCCAAGGGTGCGTGTGGCGAGTGTGACGGTTTGGGGATTCGGTATTCTTTGGATTATGAGAAGATTATTGATTCGGAACTTTCGGTTGAAAAAGGGGCAATCAAGATTGTTTATGGATTTAACAAGGGGTATTACTTTACCTTTCTAAAAGCTTTTTGCGCAACGGTTGGCATTGATATAAAGGTACCGTTTTATTCACTTGAAGAGCATCAAAAAAAGGCCATATTGCATGGGACAATTGATGAAGTTCAATTCAAATGGCAAGAACATCCGATAACCAGAACATGGCCGGGAATCGTCCGCATCGCGTACGATATATTCAAAGATGAAAAAGACCTTGCGGACTACATGAGTGAGAAACCGTGTAATGTCTGTAACTCCAATCGCTTAAAGCGTGAATCTTTGGCGGTAAAAGTGGCAGACAAAGGAATCGGTGATGTGATTACGATGCCGCTCAAAGATTCGTATGCATGGTTTGCTGATCCTAAAACATTTGACCATTTAAGTGAACAAAATACGATGATTGCGGCCTCTATTCTCAATGAGATACGTGAGCGCCTCTTTTTCCTTTTTGATGTAGGTCTTGGCTATTTATCCTTAAGCCGTGATGCGCGCAGTATCAGCGGCGGAGAAGCACAGCGTATCCGTATCGCGTCTCAAATCGGCAGCGGATTAACGGGTGTTATGTATGTTTTAGATGAACCAAGTATCGGTTTGCATGAACGTGACACCCTTAAGCTCATTAGAACATTGCGATCTTTACAGGAAAAAGGCAATACGGTCATTGTGGTTGAGCATGACAAAGAGACGATAGAGCATGCGGATTACATTGTGGATATCGGCCCAGGGGCTGGAAAATTTGGCGGAAACGTTGTTTTTGCAGGAACACTTGAAGAGATGAAAAAAAGCGATACCTTGACTGCTGATTATCTCTCAGGACGCAAGCAAATTAAATATTTTTACAGACGAGAGCAAAAAGAGTGGATGGAGATAAAAAATGTTTCTCTCAACAACATTCATGATTTGAGTGTTGCAATACCTCTGCATAATTTTGTGTGTGTGACGGGTGTGAGCGGGAGTGGAAAAAGTTCCCTGATTTTACAGACACTGCTTCCTGTTGCACGTGAAATATTAAACCGGGCACGGAAAGTAAACCGTGTAGAAGGGGTTGAAATAACCGGACTTGAGATGCTGGATAAAGTGATCTATCTTGACCAAAGCCCGATCGGGCGTACACCGCGATCCAATCCCGCTACCTATACGGGTGTTATGGATGAAATACGTAATTTGTTTACCAAAACAAAAGAGGCGCAGATCAGAGGGTATACGGCATCTCGGTTTAGTTTTAACGTTAAAGGCGGGCGTTGTGAAAAGTGTCAGGGGGAAGGGGAAATAAAAATCGAAATGCATTTCTTACCTGATATCATGGTCAAATGTGATGCGTGTCATGGAAGCCGTTATAACCTGCAAACACTGCAGGTTGAGTACAAGGGCAAAACCATTTCAGATGTACTCAATATGAGCGTAGGGGAAGCTTTGGCATTTTTTGCCCCCATTCCAAAAATGAAGATTACACTGCAGACATTGAGCGATGTGGGGTTGGATTACATAACGCTTGGACAAAATGCAGTGACGCTCTCGGGCGGTGAAGCACAACGGATAAAATTGGCCAAGGAACTGAGTAAAAAAGATACGGGGAAAACATTGTATATACTTGATGAACCCACTACCGGATTGCATTTTGATGATGTCAACCGTCTTACCAAAGTACTCCATAATTTTGTAGAACTTGGAAATTCCGTTTTGGTTATTGAGCATAATCTTGATATGATTAAAAATGCGGATTACATCATTGATTTAGGTCCTGAAGGGGGATCAGGAGGCGGACTTCTTATCGCCCAAGGAAATCCGGAAACCGTAGCTGGCGAGTGGGAAAAAACCGGAAGTTTTACCGGAAAATATTTAGCTCTTGAGTTAAATAAGATATAATAAGCACAGTAGCTTATACGATAAGGACCATGAATGAAAAGTTCGATGATAGACAGCATTAAATCGTTACCTCCATTGCCTAAAACCGTTATTGACATGCAAAGGGTTTGTAATGATCCAAATGCTTCAATAAATGATTTGGTTAAAACAATAGAGGGCGATCCTATGATCGTAGCCAATTTGTTAAAAGCAGCCAATTCACCGCTTTACAGTTTGCGTCGCGAGATTAATAATGTGGCACAAGCCGTTTCCTTGTTCGGTATGAGCATGACACGGTCTATCGGTTTAGGCAATTCGGTGCGAAAACTGTTGAATGTTGATATGGAACCCTATGGGATTACTTCGGAGCGTTTTGCGGAGATTTCATCAATGCAGGCTGTTTTATCTCATAAATGGTTTGGTCAAATTGATCGAACCAAAGCGGATAAACTTTTTCTTGCCTCTTTTTTACAAGAAACGGGGAAGATTGTCATTGCAAGTGATATTATTCAAGAAGAGTTAGTGACCAATTTTAAATCGGATATTGAAGTTGCCGTCGATATTTCAAGTGTTGAACGTAGTTACGTAGAAGCGTCAACAGCAGAAGTAACGGCAGCTATCTTTTCTCACTGGAACTTTGATCATGAGTTCGTTCAAATGATTGCCTTTTCTGATACCCCTAAAAAAGCACCGGACGAGTTAAAAGAATTTTCAACAGCCTTGAATATCATAAAAACCATTATTCCAATCAATGATCCTTTATCAGAACGTTCCATTACTCAAGGGCTTAAAAAAGCTGAAGAGGCAGGATTTGATGTTGTTAAATTACAAAAAGCAATCGATGCTGTCACTGAAAAAACTGTAGCATAGTTTTAGTCGCTATGGCATCAAAAACAATAACAATTATAGATACGTTCGGATTTTTTTTCCGTTCGTTTTACGCCCTTCCTCCTCTCAAAAACAAGCATGGTTTTCCAACCGGTCTTTTGACCGGATTTATGAATTTCATCGCATCCCTTCACAAAGATCACAGCAGTGATTATCTTATTTTCGCTTTGGATGCAAAGGGGCCTAGTTTTAGATCAGATATTGATCCAAATTACAAAGCCAATCGCTCGCCTGCACCTGAAGAACTGGTTAAGCAATTACCCATAGCCATCGACTGGATTGATAAAATGGGATATAAATCCCTCTCTCTAAGCGGGTATGAGGCCGACGATATGATAGCGTCGGTAGTGCATCATGCAAGAGAGCAGGGATATTTGGTTCGTATCGTGTCGCATGACAAAGATTTGTATCAGCTTATTGAAGATGATTTAGTCGTTTTGGTCGATGCCATCAGTAAAAAAGTACTCAATGAAAAACATTGCACGGAAAAATACGGCGTACATCCTAGCCAGTTTATTGATTATCAAGCCCTCATCGGGGATACAGCCGATAACGTCCCAGGTGTTAAAGGCATAGGCAAAGTGACCGCACAAAAACTTCTAGAACAGTTTGGAAGTTTGGATGTGATGTATGCACGACTGGATGAAGTGATGCCTGTCCGTATTCGCGGTTTATTGGACACCTATCGGGATGACGCTTTTCGTTCCCGAGAATTAGTGACCCTTAAAGCAGATGTTTTTAAAACCATGGATTTTAGTGAATACGCAATGCATTTTGACAATCCTTTTTTTCCCATTTACGATGATCTCGTCCATTATGAAATGAATGGGGTATTGCGCTCGCTCAAAGCCAAAGCACTTTTCGACGAATCCCAAGAACTTCCACCAGTAGAAAAAGCGACAACCGCATCGGTATGTACCAATGAACAGGGGTGCAGCATTCTTATTGATAGTGATGAAGTACTTCAGCGGCACATTGCAGCCATTGGAGCGGGTGCGTTAATCGCATTTGACACTGAGACGACAGGGTTGGATTATCATAATGATACGTTAGTGGGATTTAGCTTCAGCACCGATGGCAAAACGGGGTACTATGTTCCGATTGCTCATTCCTATCTTGGCGTTGGTGAGCAAGTAAGCGCAGATGCCGCCAAAAAAGCGATAACACAGATTTTTAAACACAAGGTCATAGGCCATAATATCAAATTTGATCTGCACTTTGTTACCCGATATCTGGGCGTTGAGAAACTCCCCATTCATGCGGATACGATGGTGTTGGCATGGCTGGGTGATTCTGGACGATCGCTTTCCATGGACAGTTTGAGCCAAGCGTTGTTTGGGCATGAGATGATCCATTTCAAAGATACGGTTAAAAAAGGGGAAAACTTCGCTTCGGTTGCCATTGAAGATGCTTGCCGATATGCTGCAGAAGACGCGTACATTACCATGCGTTTATACGATGTTTTGATCAAACAGCTTGAGCTAAAAGGGGGAAAAGAGGCTCTCAAAGAGGCTCAAGAAGTCGAATTCCCATTTACGTTGACGTTGCTGGGTATGGAGAAAGAAGGGATCGCGGTTGATGTGAATGCGCTGGAACTTTTCAAGTCTGAAGTTTCCAAAGAGTTGACTTCGCTGACCCAAACGATTCATGAGGCTTGCGGCACGGTATTTAATCTAAATTCGACTAAGCAGCTGGGAACAGTATTGTTTGAAACATTAGCCTTACCGCATGGGAAGAAGACAAAAACAGGTTACAGTACGGATGAATCGGTTTTAGAAGGACTGAAAAACGAGCATCTTGTTGTTGCGATGCTGCTTCAATATCGAGAATATCACAAGCTTTATTCAACCTATATTGAACCGTTGATGGCACTGGCTAAGAGTGATCAAAACTCCCGTATTTACACCTCTTTTGTTCAAACAGGGACAGCGACGGGACGGCTGAGTTCGAAAAATCCGAATCTGCAAAATATTCCGGTTAAAACGGCATTGGGGATGCGTATTCGTGAAGCATTTGTAGCACCTAAGGGGAAAAAACTCATCGGCATCGATTACTCTCAAATCGAATTACGCCTTCTCGCCCATTTCACAGAGGATAGCGTTCTTGTTGAGGCTTTTAACCAAGGGCGCGATATTCACATGCAAACGGCAATTTCGCTTTTTGGGGAAGCCGAAGCCAGTGCAAAGCGCCATATTGCCAAGACGGTCAACTTTGGATTACTCTACGGGATGGGGGCTAAAAAGCTCTCTGATACGCTGGGGATCAGTACCAAAGAGGCAAAAGAGATTATTGAGCGTTATTCGGAAACTTTCCCGAGTGTCAGAGGCTATTTTTCGCAGATTGTTGAACAGGCAAAAGAAGTCGGATACGTAGAAACATTGTTGCATCGCCGACGTTATTTTGATTTTACAACCGCAACGCCGATGCTCAAAGCGGCATACGAGCGCGAAGCTGTCAATACTGTATTCCAAGGGTCTGCAAGTGATCTCATCAAGTTGTCGATGAATGCAATTGATGAAATGATACGAAATGAAGGACTACGTGCACGGATGCTGTTGCAAATCCACGATGAATTGATTTTTGAAGTAGATGAAGAGGTTGCGCCACAATTGGCACAGCGATTTGTGGATGCTATGGAACATGTCTTGGAACTGCGCGTTCCACTGAAAACCTCGATGCATATTGGGAATCACTGGGGTGAACTTAAATAAGTTACCTCTACAGATAAGGCATAACATGGTCAAAAAAATTATAGAGAATCTTGAAAGATCAAATTGTTCCATTGATAATACTTTTATACAGGCAGTCAGTGAAGTATTGAATTCGCTTGAAGACGTGATAGAAGGCGATGACCGTTATGAAACCTATGCGATTTTAGAGCGTTTGATCACGGCAGATCGGATGATACAGTTTAAAGTGCAGTGGGTAGATGATCGCAATCGTGTCCATGTTAACAACGGGTATCGTATTCAGTACAATAATGCCCTTGGGCCTTATAAGGGAGGACTGCGATTTCACCCCAGTGTTACTGCAGGAGTGTTGAAGTTTTTAGCGTTTGAGCAGATTTTTAAAAATTCTTTGACCGGTTTACCGATCGGCGGTGCCAAGGGTGGGAGCGATTTTGATCCCAAAGGCAAAAGTGATTTTGAGATCATGAAATTTTGTCATGCATTTATGAGGGAACTTCATCAGTATATCGGGGCACGCATCGATGTACCGGCAGGTGATATCGGAGTAGGAACAAAAGAGATAGGTTTTTTGTACGGGGAATACAAACGGATAAACAGAAGTTATGACGGCGTTCTCAGTGGTAAACCTTATGCCTTTGGGGGTTCTTTGCTTCGTCCTGAGGCTACGGGATACGGTGTCGTTTATTTTGCTCAAGAGATGCTCAAGCAAGAGCTGGAAGAAGTTTTGGAAGATCAAATCTGTGTGGTAAGCGGTGCTGGAAATGTTGCCTTGCATACCATCGAAAAACTTCAGCATATTGGGGCGAGGGTTGTAACATGTAGCGATAGTGAGGGAAGTATTTATGACCCAAACGGGATCGATCTGAATATGCTAAAAACGCTTAAAGGCAATGGAAAACGTTTGTCATTAGAACAATATGCATTACAGATTCAAGGTTCCGTCCATATCAAAAAAGCCGATTATCCCGATGGGAGACATGCCGTATGGGATATTCCTTGTTTTGCGGCATTTCCATGTGCAACCCAAAATGAACTCACCGAAGAAGATGCAGTGACGTTGATAAAAAACGGTTGTGTAGCGGTGATAGAAGGGGCCAATATGCCCACAGAACCTTTGGCAATTGATCTTTTTTTACAAGAAGGGGTTTTATTTGCTCCCGGTAAAGCTTCCAACGCAGGAGGTGTTGCGGTGAGCGAGTTTGAGATGAGTCAAAATGCTTCAATGGAAAAATGGAGTTATGACAAAGTGGATGGAAAGCTCAAAGAAATTATGTGCCAAATCTACAAACGTGTGGCTTTAACGGCAAAAGAGCATGGCAGAGAGCGAAACTTTGTGGATGGGGCAAATATTGCGGCGTTCAAGCGCATCGCAGAAGCGATGATCCTTGAGGGCGTGTAATGCCATTAACAGTGAATTAACATATATTTACCTTACACCCACTACAATTGCGACTATATTTTTACGATAGGTTCCTTATGAATAAAATCCATTCTATTTTAAGCTCAATGAAGACCATGGCGGTTCTCATGTTGATATTTGCCGTCACTATTGGCTATGCGACGTTTGTAGAAAACGATTACGGCACGATGAGTGCCAAAGCGGACATCTACAATGCCCGATGGTTTGAAATATTGTTGGGGCTTTTGGCTTTGAACCTACTGCTTAATATTGTTAAATTCAATATGGCCCGTAAAGAAAAACTGTTGGTTTTTACCTTTCACGTCGCTTTTTTGATCGTTCTCGTCGGTGCTGCAGTGACCCGATATTTCGGCTATGAGGGTGTGATGCATATCCGTGAAGGTGAGCGCAGCAATGTAATCGTGAGCAATGAACCGTATGTGACGTTTAACGTACACAAAGACGGAAAGTCTTACATGTTTCAAGAAGCTTTGTACCTCTCAAAACGTTCTGCTAATACGTTTGAGCGTACCTTGGCTTTTGATGACAATGAGATCAAGGTTAATTTGGAAAGTTACATGGGAGATGCACGCTTAGAAGCTGTGGCTGATCCTAAAGGTGAACCAATTCTCAATATGATGGTAACCGCAGGCGGTGGGGGAGAACAGGTAAGTTTGAAAAAAGGTGATTTTTTTGAAGCGAATGATCTTGTGCTTGATTTTGAATCGGGACAGACATTCCAAAAACCTGTGGTTTCCCTCAGTGTTGAAGGAAACAAAGTGATGATGAATCACGGTATGAAACTCGCTACGCTGAGTATGAATACCCAACAAACAGGAGCTGCAGAAGCTGGCAAGAGTGAGCTTGCTGGACGTACGCTGTTTCAGACATCCCAAAGCGGATTTGTATTGCGTTCATTTATCCCTAAGGGGGCAATGAAACTGGTGTCAAAGCCATCAAAAGGGCCTATGAGGAAAGGTGCTGATGCCTTGACGCTTCAGCTTGCAAGTGGTGATAAAAAAGAATCGGTTGTTGTTTTAGGGACACCGGGTGAGATAGGAGAAGCTAAGAACGTGACGTTAGGGGATATCACGATTGACGTAGCGTATGGATCTATTGAACGTACCTTGCCGTTTGCCATCGAACTCAATGATTTCCAACTTGAGCGCTATCCAGGCTCCATGTCTCCCTCCTCGTATGCGAGTGAAGTTACCCTCATCGATCAAGCAGCAGGGGTGAAAATGCCGTACCGTATTTACATGAATCATATTCTCGATTATCAAGCGCACCGTTTCTTCCAATCTTCGTTTGATCAAGATGAGATGGGGACGGTTCTATCAGTCAACCGTGATCCAGGAACGTTGATTACCTACCTTGGGTATTTATTGCTTGCCATTGGAATGTTTGGGGTATTGCTGGTTAAAAACGGTCGATTTAACGCACTGAGTGATAAGCTAAAATCGCTGAATGCTCAAAAATTGGCCGCTTCTTTTGCTTTGATGATCTTTGCTTTTAGCAGTGTGAACCTTCATGCACTGGACGCTGAAAACCCCGTGATTAAAACGGCTAAAAGTTTTGACGCAGCGCATGCTCAAAAATTCGGTCAGTTAATCGTCCAAGATTCCAGCGGGCGTATGAAACCTCTGGATACCCTTTCGTACGAAATATTGTCAAAGCTAAACCGCAGTACGTCGCTGTTGGGGCTCAACGCCAATCAAGTCATTATGGGGATGATGCTGCGTCCTGATGCATGGCGTGAGATCGCGATGATCAAAACAGGGGATAAAGAGATCAATAAGCGTATTGGGTTGCCTGAAGATGCGAAAGTGGCTGCATTTTCTCAATTTTTTGAGGTTCCTGATGAGATTACCGGATACAAATTAGCATCTGTTGTTGACGAAGCCAACCGTAAAGCTCCGGGAAAGCGTGATAAGTTCGACAAAGCGCTCTTGCAAATAGATGAGCGTGTCAATGTGGCATTTATGGTCTATACCGGTGCATTGATTCAAATATGGCCAAAACCAAACGATCAAAACAACAAATGGTACGCTACGATCGAGGCAATGCAGACGTTATCACCTAAAGATGGAGAGATGGTCCGTTTAATGGCGATAGGCTATTTTAGTGCAGTTGATGGGGCACTTAAGAGCGGCGATTGGACACAAGCAGACAAAGCATTGGCCCTCATTGATAAATATCAGCATTTTGCAGGTGCCAGTGTTTATCCAAGCGAGGCCAAAATAAAAGTAGAGCTTGCTTACAATAAATGGAATATTTTTGAACAGCTGTGGCCTTTGTATTTTGTAGTCGGTTTTACACTGTTATTACTCTCGTTTCTCAAAATTCTAAAACCTGCGTTCAAGCTTGAACTGTTTAACAAAGCAGCTTTTGGCTTATTGGTTGCATTTTTTGTCGCACACACGCTTGGATTGGCGATGCGTTGGTACATTGCAGGACATGCTCCGTGGTCAAACGGCTACGAGTCGATGATTTACATCGGATGGGCGACGGTATTGGCAGGATTTATTTTCTCACGCAAATCAGCGATTACCCTAGCGGCAACAGGGATTATGGCAGGGCTTATTTTGTTTGTGGCTCACCTCAATTGGCTTGACCCTCAGGTAACCAACTTGGTACCTGTATTGCAGTCCTACTGGCTGAGTATTCACGTATCGATGATTACGGCAAGCTACGGATTTTTGGGTCTTGGCGCGTTGCTTGGGATGATTACGCTGATCCTTTTTATCCTCAAAAACCCTAACAATCAAGCACGCTTGAACATCGCGATCAAAGAACTCAACGGGATCAATGAAATGAGTTTGATCGTTGGTTTGGTGCTATTGACGGTAGGAAACTTTCTAGGCGGTGTTTGGGCCAATGAGAGCTGGGGACGTTATTGGGGTTGGGATCCAAAAGAGACATGGGCATTGGTGACGATTCTTGTCTATGCTGTGGTTATTCACCTGCGTATGATTAAGGGCGCATACAACGATTACAGTTTCAGTGTGATCTCTCTATTGGCATTTACATCGGTATTGATGACCTATTTCGGGGTAAACTATTATCTCGCAGGGATGCATTCGTATGCAAAAGGGGATCCGGTACCGGTACCTGATTTCGTTCCATGGACCTATGCGGTCATCGCGATAGTAATAGCGATGGCCTATCCAAAACGTTCTACTAAGTAGAACGGGTTATTTAAACCACCCTTTGACTTTATCAAAGGTTGCTTCAAACAGACTTTCATGAGGTTTGGATTCAATTCCAAAACTTAGCTGGAGTTTTTGTAAGAGATCTTCTTGTTCGCTTGTGAGTTTATTAGGATAGGTGAGGGTGACTTGGGCGATTAAATCCCCTTTGCCATGTCCATGCACATCGGCTACCCCTTCATTTCGGAAACGGTATTGCTGTTTGTCTTTTGTCCCTCGTTCCAGTTCTAACAGTACATCGCCCGTGAGTGAAGGGATGGTGATGTTTTCACCTAAAACCGCTTGCGTAAAAAATACGGGTACTTGCAAATAGATGTCATTGCCGTTACGGATAAAGTGACTGTCTTCTTCGACTTCAAACGTTACGTACAAATCACCCGATACACCGCTTTTTCCTGTATTCCCGCGTCCAGATACTCTCAAACGGTTTCCGGTGTCGATGCCTGCTGGAACTTTGACTGTAACACTCTCTTTGGTCTCTGTATAGCTTTTGCCTTTACAATCCGAACACTTGGCGCTGGCCATAGTCCCTTCGCCATGACAGGCAGGACATGTTTGTGAGAAGGTCATAAAGCCTTGACGCATGTAAACTTGTCCCTTTCCGCCACACTGGCTGCATGAGGTCACTTTGCCGTCTTTGGCGCCTGTCCCTTTACAGGTTTTACAGGATTTTTTACTGCTGAAGGTTACCTCTTTTTCGCATCCGAAAACAGCCTCTTTGAAGCTGATTTTTATCTCAACGCCCATGTCGAGTTGAAATTTATCACTAGGTTCTCGTGATTGACGGCGTCCGCTTCCGCCGAATCCGTTGAACATCTCTTCAAAGATACTTCCTAGGTCATCAAAACCTCCACGGCCTCGAGAAGCACCGCCACCTTGCAGTCCCTCTTTCCCATATCGGTCATAAAGTGAGCGCTGATTGTCATCGCTTAGGACTTGATAGGCTTCATTACAGAGCTTAAATTTATGCTCTGCATCGGGATTGCCGGGATTACGATCCGGATGATGCAATTTCGCCATTTTTCGATAGGCCTTTTTGATTTCATCTCCGTTGGCACTTTTGGTAACTTCTAGAATTTCATAGTAACTTAACTCGTCCACGTGTTGCTCTCCATAAATAGGTTAAAAATTTTCGGAATTATAGCATATCATGCACAGTGTTACAATCTTTGAGCCTTAAAGACTAAACTTATAATGAAAATCTTTTAGATACAATATCCCCATGAAACGCTCACTCGAAAAATTTAACCGACTTGTTGACGCACTGCAGCAGCTTCCCACCATAGGGCAAAAATCAGCAACCCGTTTGGCATACCATATGGTAATGAATGATAGTTTTGGGGGATTGAAACTGGCGCATGCGATAGAAAATGCGATTACGAGTCTCAAAAAATGCCGTTCATGCGGCGGAATAAGCGAAGATGAACTGTGCGAGATTTGCAGTGATGAACGGCGTAACCATGAGTTGCTGTGCATTGTTGAAAATGCCAAAGATATTTTGACTTTTGAAGAGAACGGTCTTTTTGACGGTCGCTATTTTGTCCTTGAATCTCTCGAACATCTCGATGTCTCACATTTACGCGATGTGGTTAACAGTGGGATCAAGGAGGTGATTTTTGCCCTTACTCCTTCCATTGCAAATCATGGAATTATCCTCTACATAGAAGATAAGTTAAGCGGATGCGATGTTCGTTTTACGCGCATTGCCCAAGGGGTTCCAACGGGAGTTAGTTTAGAAAATGTTGATATTTTGTCTCTGACCAAAGCGATGGAAGATCGGGTAAATATTTAAGCTTTTATTTCTTTTTGCCCCATGGCAGACGCAACCGTTTTGCTTCGACACCGTGAATAACATAATAAAGTTCGTAATAGTGGTTGACAATGGTCGTAAATTTATCCAGACTTGTTTTACTTGTTGCCAAAAGGATCCGATCGTCTTGCTGAATTGTTGTAGTCTCATCGGGTAGAAGGATAAATTCGCCATTACTTCGTTGCAGTGCCAAAATTAAAATTTCTAAATCTTCTCCGTCCTTATACGGATTGTTCAATAATTGACCGATCGTGATTTGGGAATCGTAACAAAATTCATACAATGCATGCATATAGGTATGATTAACCTGCATCTCTAAAAGAGTCGGTCTTTTGTTGATTCTGTCGGTGATTGACAAAAGGGTACTGGCAACGTGTTCATCGGATAGTTTTTCAAACTCTCTGATAAAAGGGATGGTGAGCGGCCGGTCAATGTAGTTATAACCGTCAATGGCAGCAATTTGATCGAGAATGAAGATTTTATCGACACGCAAATGTGAAAATAAGCTTTTTTCTTCGAGCTCATTTTCACGCACTATGGCAAAAATATTGGGATTGATCCCTCTGGCAGTTGCAATTATAGAGAGATTAATCGCATCATCATTGGTTCCTGCGATGATGCACGAAGCATGCTCAATGCCTGCTTGCATAAAAAACTCTTTGTCTGAGGCGACTTTTTCGTGTATTTCTCTATTGATATCCAAATAGGTATATTCGATGTTGTTTTTGTCCAATACCCGTTGCAGTGTTTTGCCAAAGCGCCCTTTGGAGCAGACAATGTATTTGCCCGTTGGGAGAATATCGCTTTTGCTGACGTGAAGATTTCCCCCTTGTATCCAATGCAATACGTTGAATAAATAAGGGGATCGCAATGCAAAATCAATGCGTTTGGCAATAATATCGAAAATATCAATAACGTGATCTACCCCAATGTTGAGTAAGTTTTCGCTCCCATGGCGCACGCTGGAACGGGAAATGATGTGAAGGTTAGCATTTAAGATATGTGCACGTACTGCTACTTTTAAATTAAGCTGGTCATCATCGAAGAGGGTGACGATAAATTTGCAGTTGGGGGATTGTATCCCTGAAGACTTTAGAACACTGGTCATGGATGCATCGGCAACAATCGAGGGGATAGTGGGCATATACAGCTCGATATCCAGCTGTTCAATTTTTTCCAGACTTTTATCAATGACGACGATACGATATAAATTATCATGATTTAGTTGATCAATCAGCAGTTTACTGGCATTGTTGTAACCGCAAATGATGATAAAATCCTGCCCCAAACGGCTCACTTTACGTCTAAAGGTATTCATTTTTACTGCATTGATAAACGTCTTTTCTTGAAAGAGCGCAATGAGGGATCCCAGTGCATAAAACCACGCCGGCACTGTAGTATAGATGGTGATTAAGACAACAATGCGCTGTGGATAGCTGAATGCATAGGGGATTTCGCCAAATCCAATGGTGGTGGCGGTATAGCCAACGATATACATGGCGTCGAATATGGTAAGATGGGCAGGATTGCCTTGCGCATCAATACCTGGTACTAGGGTAAGAAGAAGTACGGGAATAGCATGTGCAAGATTGAGAACGATGAGGGGAGCCCTCATCTTGCGTAAAAAAAGCCAGATTGACGATTCGTTGTTCATAAAGGCGAGGCGATTAACGTTTGAGTAAAAGAGTTTCGCCGACAAATAAGGTGACGGAGATGATATTAGCGATCAAGGCACCTCCTGATAAAGAAACAACCGTAGTAAACAGTTCAGGCGTCATGACGCTGGTCATATTGATAACACCCCAAACGACAGCAGCGGCGATGAGCTGTAAATCGGCAACGAAACTGGTCGCAAGGAGAACGGATCCTGTTTGCGTTTTATCCCCAAGCTTCATAATGGTAGCGATGAGATTAACAACAATGGCCGCAAAAAGCTCGTAAACACTATGATAAGCGATTACATCAATATCGCCGATAAAGAATCCAAAGTTAAGCGTAAGCGCTAAAATGATAAAAAAACCGGAAATCACTTTTTCAGAATTCATAAAGAAACCTCTGCTGTAAAATTGGTATATTGTACTTTAATGTTCCTAATATTCACGCAATAATTACAGTGTTAAATAGCAGGTTTTTCTACTGCTTTAGCGGAAGTATCTTTCACTAAACGCAGCAGACCTGCTCCCGTATAAACATTGCGCGGATTCCAAAGAATCCATCCGCAGCTGCCGAAATCTTCACTGGCACGGATCTGATCACGAATCTCTTTTTCTCCATACACGCGGCGATCAAAGGCATAATCTTTGAAAGCTTGAAGCCATGGACGGTAGCACAATGCAGAATTACCGGATTTGGTAAGCGATTTGTCCAAGGAATGCTTCACAATTTCATAATTGGCTTTAACCGGATTTGGATATCCGGGGATTCCCGCATTGAAACCGCTTGGATAAAGCATCGGAGAGAGATAATCGACATAAGGGGCGAGGGCATCAACACGCTGACCGATTTCGATATCGGCATCATGCCATCCTACGTATCCGAAAATATCGGCAGAGATAAAGACATTGTACGGAGTTAATCGGGCGCGTGCAGCTTCCAAAAACCCTGAGATGGCTTTGACACGGTTAGCTTGCGTATTTTCTACTGAAAATTGAATTCCTTTGCGATCAGGAAAGCGTACGTAGTCAAATTGGATTTCGTCAAATCCCATAGAAGCCGTTTCGGCAGCAATATCGATAATGTATTTGTGGGCATCTTTTCGTGACGCATCGATCCAATACAATCCTTCTTTATCTTTAAAGAGGGTTCCGTCACTTTTTTTAACACCGTATTGAGGATAAGCGGTAATAAAAGGGGTATCTTTAAAAGAGACAATACGGGCGATAACGTAGATGTGCTCGCTGTGCAAGTCTGCAACAAATTTTTTCATGTCTTTGAAAAGGATAATCTCTTGCGCACCGATTTTGTTGGCAACAGGATTGGCGGTTTTAAAGGCTATTTGTCCACGATCCATTTTGACGTCGATGACCAGAGCATTAATCTCTGTTGAGTGAATCAATCGTTTGGCATTGCCCATGATTTTACCGCTGGTAGCACCGAAACTTGATAGATACAGTGCTTTAGGGATAAAACGGTTTAAATACATTCTTCCGCCGCTCGTGTAAAACTTGCGATCGTAGCCTATGGCACGAACACCGATACGGGATGAAGTGGGGATAACAAAACTGCCGTTGATGTCGGTACGGTATTCTTTGCCATTTGCGATAACGATGGCATCTTGAATCGGTTTTGAATTTGCTTTGTCATACACGGTTCCGCTGATCATGGCGCCCCATGACAATGTTACGGTTAGTACTAATACAGCTAATGCCTTCAATGCTTTTTCCTCGAGATAATTTCAGTCGCGTAATCGTAGCGAAAAAATCGTCATTCTAAGCATAAAAACGGTAAAATAAATATTAATTATAAGAAAAAGAGAAAAATATGCCTTTTACGCAACTAAATCAACAGCTTCGCACTAATTTGCAAACTTTAGAGCACACCACCGCCACCCCTATTCAGGTCAAGGCAATTCCCCTTATTTTACGCGGTCGGGATATTATGGGTGCGGCTCAAACGGGGACCGGAAAAACAGCAGCGTATACGTTGCCGATTTTACAAATGATGTCGAGTTCCGAGGCCGGAGAGCTTGCAAGAGTACGGGCATTGGTCCTCGTACCGACGCGTGAACTTTCAGCCCAAATTACGCAAGCCATTCGCTCATATGCCCTTGGAACGGATTGTCGAATCCTCAACATTGCCGGCGGGATGAATATGTCCAAGCAAATCGCCTCCTTAGACAAAGGGGTGGATATCATTATTGCAACCCCAGGTCGTCTTATAGAGCTTAACAAGCAGGGGTCTATCCCTCTGTCTAAAGTACAATTTTTGGTTTTGGATGAAGCGGATACGATTCTCGATATGGGATTCATCAGAGAAGTAGAACAGATCATCGATTTGCTCCCGATCAAACGTCAAACGATCCTTTTTTCAGCGACGATGACCCCTTCGGTGAAACGACTCAG
>PDVJ01000021.1_pt1 | contig 42742 bp, 32 predicted proteins | sample 1369811 | NCBI WGS metagenome assembly PDVJ01 (sample SAMN07795376, study PRJNA414565) | Alkali sediment metagenome, whole genome shotgun sequencing project. | reverse complement strand
TTTTTACCCTTAAACCATTTTAGAGTATAATCGCATCAATTTATCAGAAAAAGGCAAGCAGCTATGATCGATTACGAATCATTAAAACCGTGGTTATTTAAACTTCAGCCCGAAACTGCTCACACGCTGGGTGCTCTTGTTTTACGCGGTGCCGGATTTTGCCCACCTATTTTAAACAGTTTTATCAACAAGCATTTCATCACCCACCCCTCACTGACACAGGAACTTTTTGGACGAACTTTTCTCAATCCCGTAGGACTTGCCGCGGGTTTTGATAAAAACGCCACCATGATCGAGGGGACACTTGCTATGGGCTTTGGCTTCACCGAAATCGGTACCCTTACCCCAAAACCCCAAGAGGGCAATCCCCGTCCGAGACTTTGGCGCCACATTGAAGAAGAGAGCTTGCAAAATGCGATGGGATTCAATAACGACGGATTGTTTCGTATCTCGCATCGTTTGAAAAACATCTATCCGTTTAGTACCCCTATCGGTGTCAATATTGGAAAAAACAAACTGACCTCCGAAGACAACGCCATCAAAGATTACACAACCCTTATCAAAGCCCTGCACCCATATGCCGACTATATGGTCATCAATATCTCTTCACCCAACACACCGGGATTACGTGATTTGCAAAATGAAGAATTTATTGCACAGCTTTTTCAAACGGCTAAAACACTGACGTCCAAACCGATCCTTCTCAAAATAGCTCCCGATATGACTGAGGATCAAGCCGTAGCATTGTGTGTCCATGCCGTTGCAAGCGGAGCAGATGGCATCATCGCGACCAATACCACCGTGGATTATTCCCTCCTCACCGATCCCGAAGACATCGGCGGCATCAGCGGGGAAGTGTTGCGCGAGCGCAGTTTTTACATCTTTGATGCCATCGCACGTGAACTGTTTGGAAAAACAACCCTTATCAGTGTAGGTGGGATTTCCACCCCCGAAGAGGCGTATCGCCGTATCCGTGCAGGAGCATCGCTCGTTCAGCTTTACAGTTCTCTAATTTTCAAAGGGCCTGAAGTAGTTGAAGAGATCAACAGCGGTCTGATCGACTTGCTCGCACAAGACGGGTACAGCTCGATTACCCAAGCCATTGGCGCCGATCGTCAATGAAATCTCTCACGGTATTATTTTTTACGCTAGGAACTTTAATGGCCACCTCTTTGCCTCATTACGAAACCAAAACGCTTTCCAATGGATTGCAAGTCGTTGCCATCCCTATGGACAACCATTCCGCCGTTATCTCTACCGATATATTCTATAAAGTCGGAAGCCGTAACGAAGTCATGGGCAAAAGCGGCATCGCCCACATGCTCGAACACATGAACTTCAAATCGACCAAAAACCTTAAAGCCGGCGAATTTGACGAAGAGGTTAAAAGCATCGGGGGACTCAACAACGCTTCCACAGGCTTTGACCACACCCACTACTACATCAAATCCAGCAGTGCAAATTTGGGAAAATCGCTCGATCTCTTTGCCGAATTGATGCAAAACCTCAATCTCAAAGACGAAGAGTTCCAGCCAGAGCGTAACGTTGTCGCTGAAGAGCGCCGCTGGAGAACCGATAACAATCCGATGGGCTACCTCTATTTTCGCCTCTTTAACAGCGCGTATGTCTATCACTCTTATCACTGGACGCCGATTGGATTTATGAATGACATTCAGACATGGAGCCTCAAAGACATCCAAGATTTTCATAAAACCTATTATCAGCCAAAAAACGCCATTCTCATTGTAACAGGTGACATCAAACCCGAAATGGTCTTCGCCGAGGCTCAAAAACATTTTGAGAGCGTTCCCAATACCGTTGATATCCCTTCAATAAAAATCGTTGAGCCCGAACAAGATGGTGCACGCCGTGTCATTGTGCACAAAGAGAGTGAAGTGGAAATGTTGGCCATCTCATTTCCTATCCCCAATTTTCAACACGCAGATCAACCCAAACTCTCAGCAGTCAGTGAGTTACTCAGCTCGGGCAAAAGTTCACGCCTTTACCGCAAACTTGTCGATGAGAAACGCCTTGTAAACCAAATTCATGCCTACAATATGGAAACCATTGATCCGGGCGTCTTTTTGTTTTTAGCCATCGCTAACAAAGGCGTTACCGCTGAGGCCATCGAAAAAGAGCTTTGGAAAGAGATCAAAGCGCTTCAGAGTAAACCCGTCAAAAAAGCGGAATTGGATAAGATCAAGATCAATACCCGTGCCGATTTCATCTACTCCTTAGAGAGTTCTACCTCTGTAGCTGAGTTGTTTGGAAGCTACCTTGCTCGAGGCGATATTACTCCCCTAGAGCGTTATGAGGCTTCGATTAACGCCCTCACTCCTAGTGATATCCAAGAGACAGCAAGCCGCTATTTCAATGTGGACAAATCCACTACTATCATTTTACGAAAAGGTCAAAAATGAATCTAGTTACAGGCTCAACAACCGCCCTGATCACCCCTTTCAAAAATGGGAAACTGGATGAGCAAAAATACGCCGATCTCATAAGAAGACAAATCAAACATGGGATCAATGCCGTTTGCCCTGTGGGAACGACGGGTGAGAGTGCAACACTCACTTACGAAGAAGACCGCATCTGTATGGAAATCGCTGTAGCGGTGTGCAAAGGAACTGCTACCAAGGTTCTTGCAGGGGCAGGAAGCAACTCAACAGCCGAAGCTATCGAAGCCGCAAAAGTTGCCCAAAAATGCGGTGTTGATGCTATTTTTTCTGTAGCTCCATACTATAATAAACCTTCCCAAGAGGGACTTTATCAACACTATAAAGCGATTGCACAATCAGTGGACGATCTTCCTTTCATGCTCTACAATGTTCCGGGACGTACCGTTGTAGATATCAGTGCCGATACCGTTATCCGACTTTTTGATGATGTGAGCAATATTTACGGTATCAAAGAGGCAACAGGCAGTATTGAGCGTACCATCGAGCTTTTATCCCGAAGACCAGAACTCAAAGTCTTTTCAGGTGATGATGCGATTGATTACGCCATCCTCGCCTGTGGCGGTGCGGGAATCACCTCGGTCACCTCAAACCTTTTGCCTGATTTAAAAAGTCAATTGGTAGCCAAAGCGTTGGCAGGTGACTTTAAAGGTTCAAAAGAGATCAACGATACCCTTTTCCCTATCAACAAAGCCCTCTTTTTGGAATCCAATCCCGTCATGATCAAAGCCGCCATGTACATTGCAGGACTCATTGACACACTAGAGTATCGCCTTCCCCTCGTAGCGCCAAGTGCAGCCAACCTAAAAGCGATCGAAGAGATCATGAAAAATTACACTATTCAAGGAGCATAAAAAATGACAAATATGAAAGGCAAAACACTGGTAATTACCGGAGCCACAAAGGGTATTGGTCAAGCCATCGCTGAAAAATTTGCTCAAAACGGTGTAAACATCGCATTTACCTACAATTCGAACGGTGAAACCGCAGCCGTATTGGCACAAGAGCTGGAAGCAAAATACGGTATTAAAGCACGTTCTTACCCTCTCAATATCTTGGAAACAGACGAATTTAAACCTCTTTTTGAAGCCATTGATGCCGATTTTGACCGTGTTGACTTTTTTGTCAGTAATGCGATGATTTACGGCCGCCCTGTTGTTGGCGGATACGGTAAGTTTATGCGCCTTAAACCACGCGGTCTTAACAATATTTACACTGCAACCGTCAATGCGTTTGTCGTGGGAACTCAAGAAGCGGCAAAACGTATGGAAAAAGTGGGAGGCGGTGCCGTTGTCACTATGTCCAGTACGGGCAATCTCATTTACATTGAAAACTACGCAGGTCACGGAACCAACAAAGCGGCAGTAGAAGCCATGAGCCGTTATGCTGCGGTTGAACTGGGCGAGATGAACATCCGTGTCAATGCCGTTTCAGGCGGTCCGATCGACACCGATGCCCTCAAAGCGTTTACCAACTACGAAGAGGTCAAAGCCGAAACCATCCGACGTTCTGCGATGAACCGCATGGGAAGTCCCAATGATATCGCAGGTGCTGTTTATTTCCTCTGTACCGAAGAAGCGAGCTGGATTACGGGTCAAACGATCGTTGTTGATGGCGGAACTACGTTTAGATGATCAACCTCCCCAATCTCCTTGCACTCTCCCGCCTTCTCATCGCTCCGGTGATGTTTTGGGTGATTCTCAATCCACAAATTTTTACCGATAACGGCTGGCATATCAGCTGGAGTTACTACACCGCAGCATTGCTGTTTGTCCTCGCAAGCGTTACCGATTTTTTTGACGGTTACATCGCTCGTGAACTGGATCAAATCACCATTGTCGGACAGATCCTCGATCCATTGGCTGATAAGATGCTCACTTTGGCTGCTTTTTTAGGTCTAATGATGAGTGGAGTCGCTTCCCCGTGGGCCATCTACATTATTATCGGACGTGAGTTGTTTATCACAAGCCTTCGCACCCTCTCCATCTCGATCGGAATTGATGTGAGCGCCTCGTTCATGGGTAAAGTCAAAACCGTTATCCAGATGATCGCTATTGGATTTTTACTCATGCATTGGGATGGGGGAAATGCCCTTTTGTGGATGGCAGTCGCTGTTACGGTCTATTCCGGCGGTGAATATCTCATAGGCTTTGCAAAAGCATACCGTACAAAGGAAACTGCATGAGTTGGATTGTTGCTCTTCTTATTTTATCCGCCCTTATCTTTTTCCATGAATTGGGGCACTACAGCGCCGCTAAATTTTTCGGGGTTTATGTCGAGGTTTTTAGTATCGGATTTGGTAAAAAGCTGGCTTCATTCAACTGGCTTGGAACAAAATGGCAAATTTCTGCTATTCCTCTGGGCGGTTACGTCAAAATGAAAGGTCAAGACGACCTCGACCCAAGCGCTGTTAGCAGCGACAACGACAGTTATAATTCTAAAAAGCCATGGCAAAGAATTATCATCCTCCTTGCGGGCCCGCTTGCGAACTTCCTGCTTGCTTGGTTTTTATTTTATGCCATTGCCATGGGTGGGCCAAAAGCACTCTCTCCTGTCATTGGTATGGTTTCACAAGACTCTCCTGCCCAGATCGCAGGGCTTCAAAAAAATGACCGTATTTTAGCCATAAATGGTGATCCTATCACTCAATGGGATGAGCTCTCAGAAGCGATTATTGCCTCTAGCGGAAACTTGACACTGCAAGTACAGCGCGATAGCACACTCTTGTTTGTCACCCTTTCCCCTCGCATCAGCGAATCCCAAAACATGTTCAAAGAAAAAATTTACAAACGAATGGTAGGCATTGCTCCATCGGGTGTCACCCATACGCTTCATCTGAGTTTTACACAGGGGCTTACGTACGCTTCCAAAGAGACGATTGAATCGTCATTGATGATTTTTCAAAGCGTCCAAAAACTCATCACCGGTGTTGTCCCTACCAAAGAGCTGGGAGGCGTTGTCAGTATCGTGCAGATTACTGCGGATGCCACTGCTTACGGCTGGATGAGTCTCTTTTTCTTTGCGGCACTCATATCGGTTAACCTTGGAGTTCTAAACCTTCTCCCTATCCCTGCACTTGATGGGGGGCATATCATGTTCAACCTCTATGAAATGATCCGCCGAAAAGCCCCAAGTGAAGCCGTAATAACGCAGCTCACCATCGGTGGTTGGATCATCTTGCTGGGGCTAATGAGTTTGGGACTTTACAACGATATTACGAGATTACTGCAATGAATACCTTAGAGCAAAAACGTTACTTTGACGCCATTATCGAGAGAATCGAGCGTGCCCGTATCCAAGTAAGCGAACACCATATTGTGAAAATTGTCGCAGCGAGTAAATATGTGGATGCAGATGCTATCCGAGACTTATATTCTATCGGTCAACGTGCTTTTGGTGAAAACAAAGTACAAGATTTAATGATAAAGTCCCAAGAGCTTGAAGAGTTACCTCTTGAGTGGCATTTCATCGGGAGCTTACAAAAAAACAAGATCAATCAACTCTTAGCCATCCGACCTCATATGATTCACTCCATTGATTCCCTTGAACTCGCACACGCACTTCAAGAGCGGCTCTCCAGAGAGAACCAAACCCTGCGCGCGCTCGTTCAGGTCAACTCAGCCTATGAAGAGAGCAAATCAGGCTTTACTCCTGAAGAATTCATTGAAAAATATGCGCAAATTACAGCTCAATGCCCCAACCTTCATCTTCAGGGAATTATGAGTATCGGCGCGCACACAGAGGATGTTCAAGTTATCCAAAAAAGCTTTGAGATTACCCGTTCTTTATTTGACAAACTCCCAAATGCCACAACATGCTCCATGGGAATGAGCGGTGATTTTGAGCTGGCCATAGCATGCGGATCCAATCTGGTACGCTTGGGATCTATTCTTTTTACACAAAAATAGTTTTTTAATATTTAGTTAAGAAAATGATCTTTTTATGCTATTATTACTACAAAAATATTACAGGGTTTTGAGTGCATAAAATACGAATAAGAGCGACATTGTTTGCGATGGGAATTGTCCTCTTACTCGTAGGCTATTTTGTCTATTCCATTTTGCAAGACAAAAAGCGGGTACTCGATGAAAAAACCCATGCCCACCGCCAACTTTTGCGAAATGCCTATGAACTCTCTGTTTTAGATACCGAAAAAGGGCTCAATCACTTCGCGTGTAAAATGATGTCGGACCATCACCTCGTGGATGCCTTCGAAGCACGTGATCGCGATGCCCTTTATAAACTCGCACTCCCTTATTTCAAAGAAGCGCATGAACGTGGTGACGTTGATCTGACCGGTTTTATTCAAAGTGACGGCTTTCACTTTTTACGTGTTCAGGAACCGAATAAGTTTGGGGACAATATCACCAAAAAACGTCCTATGCTCGCAGAGGCCATACGCACCCAAAAGCCACTAACCTCTTTGGACGTTACCAAATACAATATCTCTCTTGTTAGTATTATTCCGGTTTTTAAAGACCATAAATTTTTAGGTGTCATTCAAGTAGCCTCAAAAATTGAGCGCATACAAGAACGCCTTAATGCGCACTCGGGGATTAAAAGTGCTCTTGCTTTTGATACCAAAGCACTGCATAAAGTACTGCCTAGCAATCATTCAAAAGAATACGGTCCCTATTCGATCATCTCATCCAATGATTCTATATTTGATCATTTACCCAATGATTATGCTTTTCTTGACTCACTGCGACACAGTTTTGGCAGCACTACCTACATTATCGCGTCTCGAGAATTAAAAACCTATGCGAATAAACCTTTAGCACGTATGGTGTGCGCTTTGGATATCACCGACGATGAACTTGCTTATGAACTTGAAATTAAGAATATACTCATTATCAGTCTTGTCGTTATCGCTTTGTTGGGTATCATATTGCATATCGGGTTTAAAACCCTTATAGCCCGGATCCGTACCATCTCTAACAAGCTTACCAAACAATTAGACACTCAGCTTCATACCGATTCTCTAACCGGACTGCCCAATCGCAAAGCCTTGCTTGAAAACATCGAAAAGAAAAAGTACATTGCCCTTTTACTCCTCAATATTGACAATTTCAAAGAGATCAATGATCTGTACGGTCATGAAGTGGGAGATAAAATCCTCCAAGAAGCAGGAACATCCATACAAGAGATCATCAAAGACTATTCTCTTCAACTATACAAAATGCATTCCGATGAATATGCATTGGCACTGGCCGAATACATCAATGTAGACAAATTTGACATCATGTGTCATGACATTCTTGAGCGCCTGCATGCCATCAACTGTGAGATTGACGGTATCACGGTTTTTATCACTTTTAGTATGGGAGCTGATATTTGTTTCAATGAGGGATGTGATTTACTTGGGCGTTCGGATATGGCACTGAAAACGGCTAAGAAAAGAAGCTTTTCATTTGTAAAATATCATGATTCACTCCACATCAAAGAAGAGTATCTCAATAATATTTTATGGAGTAAAAAGCTCAAAGAAGCCATTAATGAGCAGCGTTTTGAGCTTTACTACCAAGGAATTCATGAAGCATCAACGCAAGAGATCTATGAATATGAAGCGCTGATACGCATTATTGATGTAGACGGTTCGGTCATATCTCCGTATTCCTTTTTAGAGATTGCCAAGAAATCACGTCTTTATGTCCATATCACTGATTTTGTCATTCGCAAAATTTTTGAACAGTTGCTGACCACTCCTTACCGCTACTCTATCAACCTCTCCATTGATGATATTCTGAATCCAAAAGTTCAGACAATGATCTATGAACTTCTCACTGAGCATTCCGTAGGAGAGAGACTTATATTTGAACTTCTTGAGGGTGAAGGGATTGAAAATTATCAAGAAGTTTCGGAATTCATAACACGCGTAAAAGAGTATGGATGCCAAGTAGCCATTGATGATTTTGGTACGGGCTATTCCAATTTTGCCCATATCATGAAACTCAATGTCGATTTCATCAAAATTGACGGTTCACTTATCAAACGTCTTGATCTTGATCTCAGTGCCCAAGACATTGTTCGTACCATTGTTGAATTTGCACACCGTCTGAACATCAAAACCGTTGCCGAATTCGTTTCTAGCAAAGATATTTATGACGAGTGCAAAGAGCTTGGTATCGACTACCTCCAAGGCTATTATTTAAGTGAGCCAAAATCTTTCTCGTCTCTTAACGTTTAACCCTACCTCTTTTTTATCCCTTTTTCTTCTTCCTTATGGTACGCTATAAGGCAAAGGAGATGTTATGCCGTTTATCCGATTTTTTAATGATATTTCTAACAAAGATGTCTCCATCGTCGGGGGCAAAAATGCCAGTTTGGGCGAGATGTACACTCAGCTCTCATCAAAGGGGATTGACGTCCCTTTTGGCTTTTCCACAACGGCTGAAGCTTACCGTACTTTTCTAAGCCAAACAGGGATAAAAGAACCGCTGATACAGCTCCTTGCGACGCTTGATCCTGATGATGTCGATTCCCTCTCAGACGTCGGACAAAAAATCCGCACACTTATTCTCAATACACCCTTTCCAAAATCATTGACAGATGCGATTATCAGTGCCTACAACACTCTATGCGCTCACTATGGCCGTGCAATACTCGATGTAGCCGTTCGCTCTTCTGCAACGGCTGAAGACCTTCCGAATGCCAGTTTTGCAGGTCAACAGGAAAGTTTTTTAAACATCTCCGGCGAAGAAGTTCTTTTGGAGCATGTTCGCCGATGCTATGCCTCTCTTTTTACCGATCGTGCCATCAGCTACCGTCACCACAACGGATTCCCTCACATGAGCATCAGCTTGTGCGTAGGTGTTCAAAAAATGGTCCGAAGTGACCAAGCCAGCAGTGGTATCATGTTTACCATCGATCCTGATTCCGGATCGGACTCTTTGATCATTATCAACTCAACATGGGGGTTGGGAGAAAACATCGTGGGCGGTAAAATAAATCCCGATGAATTTATCGTCTTCAAACCAACCTTAGCACACCATTCAACGATACTCAAACGTCAAATGGGGACAAAACGATTACAGATGATTTATGATCCCCAAGATGCCGCTAAAACCCTCAATATAAACACACCTGAAACCTTACAACATCAGTTTTCCCTTTTTGATGATGAGATTATGCATCTTGCCAAAAATGGGTATATTATCGAACAACATTATTCAAACCTCTCCGGGCAAAAGTGTCCCATGGACATCGAATGGGCGAAGGATGGAGTGGATGGGAAGCTCTACATCGTTCAAGCACGTCCCGAAACGGTGCAAAGCCAAAAAGAAAAAAACTTCACCCTCTCCTCGTATGTCTTTGATACCAATGTATCTAAAAAAGAGCTATTAAGCGGTACTGCGGTTGGTGAGCGAATCGGAAGCGGAAAAGTCCGCATCATCCATAACAGCAGTGAATTTCATCTCTTTCAAGAAGGTGAAGTGCTCGTGACCGATAACACCGATCCTGATTGGGAGCCGGTGATGAAAAAAGCATCTGCCCTCATCACCAACCGTGGGGGGCGCACCTGTCATGCGGCAATCATTGCCCGCGAGATAGGGGTGAGCGCCATCGTAGGCGCGACGAATGCCACGACACAATTAAAAGAGGGACAAGAAGTGACCATCAGCTGCGCCCAGGGGGAGATTGGATACGTGTATGAAGGGCTTATACCCTATCACGTCCATACCCTCGATCTAAGCGGCTGCGGAGAACCTAAAACACACCTCTATCTCAATATCGGTGATCCCCAAAGTGCTTTTCGCTACGCCCGATTGCCCAATCACGGGGTGGGACTTGCACGTATGGAATTTGTGATTAACAATACCATCAAAGCCCATCCGCTGGCTTTGATCGATATGATGGAGAATAAAACCATTCCTAACGCCGATGAAATTAAAATCCTGATGCGGGGATACGAGGATCCCAAGGAGTTCTTTCAAAAGAAGATTATGGAAGGGATCGGTATGATCTGCGCCGCTTTTTATCCCAAACCGGTCATTGTCCGTACCAGTGATTTTAAATCCAACGAATACCGTCATATGATTGGCGGTGAAGCGTATGAATCAAAAGAAGAAAATCCGATGATAGGATTCAGAGGAGCTTCCCGATACAACTCTGAAATTTACAAAAAAGCATTTGAGTGGGAATGTGAAGCATTGCGAAAGGTGCGTGATGAGATGGGGTTAACCAACATGCAGCTGATGCTTCCTTTTGTCCGTACCCCGCAAGAGGGACGAAATGCCATTGCGATTATGAACACCCAAGGGCTGGTACAAGGGGTTAACGGTTTAAAAATCTACGCCATGTGTGAAATTCCCAGCAACGTTATCCTTGCCGATGAATTTTTGAAAATTTTCGATGGCTACAGCATCGGTTCCAATGATTTGACACAGCTGACTTTGGGTGTTGACCGTGACAGTACACTCGTAGCCTCCATCTTCGATGAGCGCAATGAAGCGGTGAAACGGATGTTGAAAATGGCGATTGATGCGTGTAAAAAAGAGAAAAAATACATCGGTATCTGCGGTCAGGCCCCATCGGACTATCCCGAGATCACCCAGTTTTTGGTGGAAGCGGGGATTGACTCGATCTCTTTAAATCCCGATTCCATCGTCAAAACATGGAAACTGGTTTTGGAATTGGAAAACGCTCAAAAGGGATTTTAGCCAAGGGTGATAACAAACCCTTTGCGTTCACCCTGACACAACTCCACATTTCCGCCGTGGGCGCTTGCGATGTTTTTGGCCAGAACCAATCCTAAGCCATTTCCCTTTTCTTTGGTACTTTTAAACGCTTCAAACAGCAGTTTCTCGTTAACAATGGGGATACCGCTGTCATAGATGGCAAAACGATGAAACCCATCCGCATTGGAATAAACGATCTCAACACTCCCCTCTTCATGCTCATCATCAAGCTCGATCGCATCGATCGCATTGAAAATAAAATTGGAAAAAAGCATCCCCAACAAATCCAAATCCCCTTGCAGTTCAAAGTCCTCTTCGGGAAAGACAAATTGAATCTCTTTGGCATAGCTGTAATAGCCGATAGCATTTTCAAGCTCGTTGCGAATAACACTCCATCTCAAAGGCGATTTTTGGGTGCTGATTCCCTTGGAAAACATCAACGTCGCTTTGATAATGCGCTCGATCCGATAAAGCGATTTTTGGATCTCGCTGACGATCGGCTTGTTCTCCTCTTTGACCCGCTTCATGAGCGTCGAGGCCAACAGGGCAATCGAACCGATTGGATTGCGGATTTCGTGACTCAAATGTGCCGCCATTTGTCCCATAGTTGCCAGATTTTCTTTGCGCTTTTGCTCAGTAATATCAGTTGCGCTAAAAAGCTGTTTTTCATTATGAAGCGCCGATTTAATCAAATACGAGCGTTCCCCAAAGGCCACTTCATAATCCTGCTCATCCCAATACAATGTTTCAAATAGACTACCTAATTCTTTGGCTTGAGAATTTTGCAAAAATATTTTCCCATCGCTTTCCACAATCCATATGGCATTAGGTAAAAACTCAATCACCTGTTCAATAGTCAATTGCAAGTGATCGTATGTCTGACGTAGAGTAAGAAAATCTTCTTCTAATTTATAAGTTTGGTCAATAAAGGCTTTTAGCTCTTCGGGCGAAATCGTTTCAGACATTACACTTCACCGATATGCAGTAGTATTTGATACAGACCGTAGGCATCTTCCACCCCTGCTAATTCCCGTATCGAGTGCATCGCCAATGTCGGTACACCCACATCGATCGTTTCTACGCCTAAACGCGTTGCACTGATGGGGCCGATGGTTGAACCGCACCCCATATCGCTGCGGGTAACGAACGTTTGTGTTGCAACGGAAATTTCATTCGCACACTGAACAAACCGCCCCATCGTCCGTGCGGATGTCGCATAGCGCTGATTGGAGTTGATCTTGATCGCAACGCCTCGGTTCAACAGCGGGGCATGCTCACTCTCGTGTTTGGCAGGGAAATTGGGATGCTGTGCATGGGCATTATCACACGATACCATCAGTGATTGACGCATAAGAGTGGAGAAGTCTTCACCAGCGATACGGCGAAGCACCTCTTCTACAAAAGTCCCCCCTGCCCCAACATGTGAGTCACTGCCAACTTCCTCATGATCCATACATGCCAGCATCATTGGATCATTGGTATGAATAAGGGCTTGCAGTCCTACATAACAGCTCAATAGATTATCCAAACGTGCCGAGGCGATAAACTCTTCATGAATACCCAAGAATGACCCTTTTTGCACATCGTAAAAGCTCAGTTCATGGGCCAACAGTTTTCCACGGCTCTCTCCCGCTTCCTCCAATACCCATGATTCGAAATCAAACGCTTCCCCGCACGCCATCAAGGGAACGATATCGGTTTGTGCATTGATGGAACGGTTCGAATTTGCCTCACGGTCAAGGTGTATCGCTAAAGAAGAAACAATCCCTATGGAGCGTTTGATGTCTATGAGCTTCTCACGGCGGACACCTGTCTCATCCAAATAAACAATCCGCCCTGCGAGGCTCAGATCACGATCAAACCACGGATTGAGCAACACCCCGCCATACGGTTCGACACCAAACCGTATCGTCCCCGCACTCTTGGTTACGGGATTGGGTTTAAGACGCAAGTGAGGAGAATCCGTATGGGCTCCGACGATGGTGTACCCTTTATCAAAATAGGGAGGATAAGTAAAAGCTACAATCGACGAGTCATTGCGTGTGACGTAATAACCCATTCCATCATGCAAATCCCATTTTTCCGATTCATTGAGCCTTTGATACCCAATGGTATCCAACTCGATCACCATTTGTTCCACAGCATGAAACGGCGTTGGAGAGGCATCGATAAATTGGATCAGTTTTTCATTAAATTCACGCATAATTTCTCCTAGAGTACATCCACATTTTCCAAGGTGCTTAATTCTTCAAGTACCTTATTATCGACCCGTATTGCCGAATCGATCACTACATCACACAGTTTTGAGACAATAATGAGCTTAATCGCGCGACGTCCCGGATTACGGCGGACAAGGGTATAAAGTTTCTCTAACGGTTCAAGATTATCACTAAGGCGGATACGTAATACCAACGGCTCTTGGGGTGCTTCGACGATCTTTGTCTCCACCTTTTTGGCCTCTTTTTTGGCTTCAGAGAGAGTCATGATTTTCGTGACGCTGATACGAGTAAACATCTCGGTGTGGGTGACTTTGACTTTGAACGCGATGGGTTCGTCCTGATCCATTTTCTCTAGCTGTTCGAGCTTGTCCGTAAAGAGCATCATCTCGATATTGCCGTGAAAGTCCATGAGACTGACCAGTCCAAACTGCGATCCCTTTTTCGACATTTTCACCTTGATCTCTTCGACTTTTCCGATGAAAATCGCACTCGAACCATCGGCGATGTTTTCCAACTCAGATGAGAGGGTATAATTGATACTGTCAATGGCTTCTCGGAAGTTATCGAGTGGGTGACCTGAGACGTAAAAGCCCAAAGTTTCCTTTTCAAATTCCAAGAGCGCTTTGAGATCGTATTCCTCATAGTTTTTGAGGCTTAACTCAACCGTCATGACCTCATCATCATCCCCAAAAAGGCTAAATTGGGCATCTTTTTGCAGAGTGGAACTTTTTTTGGCGGTTTCCACCATCATCTCGACCTGCTCCAAGAGCGCACGGCGGGAATAGCCAAAACTGTCCAATCCCCCTGCTTTGATGATGCACTCGATCACCCGCTTGTTTACTTTTTGCGGTTCTATGCGGTTGATGAAATCTTGTATGTCTTTGAATTCACCCTCTGTTCTGGCTTCGAGAATTGATTCCACTGCCGCTTCTCCAACACCCTTGATTGCTCCTAGACCGAAAAGGATCTGATCTTGACCGTCTTTGTTGATGGCAGAGAATTCGAGCTGTGAGTGGTTAATATCGGGTGCTCCCAAAAATATCTTCATCCGTTTGGCTTCGTCAATGTATTTGACCACTTTATCGGTATTGTCTTTTTCACTCGTTAACAATGCCGCCATAAATTCCTGCGGATAATAGGTTTTGAGCCATGCCGTTTGAAAGGTGATCATCGCATACGCGGCAGAGTGGGATTTGTTAAACCCATATCCCGCAAATTTTTCAATCAGGTCAAAGAGCTCAGACGCTTTTTTGTAATCCAAGCTCTGCTTCGCCGCCCCTTGGCTAAATTCATCGTTATACGCAGAGAGGTCTTTTTTCTTACCCATCGCACGACGGATGATGTCCGAGTAGCCCAAACTGAATCCGCCGATCGTCTGAACGATCTGCATAACCTGCTCTTGGTAAACGATGACCCCGTAGGTAGGTTTTAAGATCGCTTCCATCGCAGGGAACGTATAGGTGATTGCCTGACGCCCGTGCTTACGCTCGATAAAGTCATCCAGCATCCCGGATTCCATCGGGCCCGGACGATAGAGGGCCAATACCGCGATCAAGTCCTCGAAGGAGCTGGGTTTTAGGCGTTTGTTAAGGTCTTGCATCCCCGAACTCTCGATTTGGAACATGCCGATCGTGTCACCGCTTTGGATCACCTTGTACACTTCGGGATCATTCTCGTCGATGGCGTGCCAATCGACCTCTTTTTCGTATCGGTTTTTGATCAGCTTGATAGCGCTGTCGATCACGTCGAGGGTTTTAAGTCCCAAGAAGTCGAACTTGATCAAATCAACGTCTTCAAGATAGTTCAACGAATACTGCGTTATGTAGTTTTCTTCCCCCGAAGGTTTATAAATGGGGGTTTTTTTCCACAGCGGCTCATTGGAGATAACGACACCCGCCGCGTGCATCCCCGCATTGCGCTTTAGACCCTCGAGTTTTTTAGCAAATTCCCAAACGCGCATCGCGGAGGCATCACCCTCGATAAGCTCTCGAATCTTCGGCTCTTTTTGGTAAGCACCGTCTTCGGTTTTGCCCCCTTTGGTTTTGCCGTTGAGGGTAATGCCCAACTCATCTGGGATCAGTTTGGCCATAATATCCGCTTGGGAGAGCGGCATATCCAAAACACGCGCAACGTCGCGAATAACCCCTTTTGCCAACAGCGAACCAAAGGTGATGATCTGCGCAACCTGCTCACGTCCGTATTTACGCACCACATAGTCGATGATCTCACCACGACGTGCCTGCATGAAGTCCATATCGATATCGGGCATCGATACACGTTCAGGATTGAGAAAACGCTCAAAGAGCAAATCGTATTTCATCGGGTCGATATCGGTAATTTCCAAACTGTACGCCACCAGACTTCCCGCCGCAGATCCGCGTCCAGGTCCTACAGCAATCCCCATGCGTTTTGCTTCACGGACGAAATCCCAAACGATGAGCATGTAGCCCGGGAATTTCATCTGATTGATGACCCCTATCTCAAATTCGAGGCGATCACGGTACTCTTGGTAACGCTCTTTTGGAACGTGTTTTAGACGCTCTTCCAAACCGACACGGCAACGGTGGATAAAGTATTCAGAATCTTCTTCGATAACCAACCCCTCTTCGAGGGCATATTCGGTCGTGAATTTAAAATTAGGAGGGGTAGGATTACCTAGATTAAGTTCGAGCTGACACTTATCCACGATCTCCTGCGTATGATAAAGCGCTTCGGGAATATCGGCAAACAAAAGTGCCATCTGCTCAGGTGATTTGACGTAAAACTCATGGACTGAGTGACGCATCCGCTTAGGATCATCGTAGAGTTTATTCATCCCGATGCACATAAACGCTTCGTGATACTGAGCATCGCCTGGGAACGTATAGTGGGTATCATTGGTGGCAACGAGCTTAATCCCCGTCTCTTGCGAAATACGGATCACCTGTTCATCGATAAAGAGTTGATCGGCAATCCCGTGACGCATTATTTCGAGATAAAAATCGTCCCCAAACATTGATTTATACTCCAGCGCAATACGCTTGGCTTCATCGTACCCAAGTGCTCCGTTTTTGACATTACGCTCGCTGTTGAGATTGAGGTGCCAGTTTACCTCTCCCTGCAAACACGCCGAGGTACAGATGATCCCCTCACAGTTTTCACGAAGAAGCTGCTTGTTGATACGGGGAAAATAGTAAAACCCATTGATGTACGCTTGGGAGGAAAGGTACATGAGGTTTTTATAGCCCACTTCGTTTTTGGCAAACAAACAAACGTGAAAACGCTGTTTAATACTCTTGTCCCCCAGCTCTTCACCGTTATGGATGTACGCTTCCATTCCGATAATCGGCTTGATCCCCGCATCGCGCATCTGATGGTAAAAATCGATCGCACCGAACATGTTCCCGTGATCGCTCATTGCCACCGACGTCATCCCGAGTTCTTTGACCCGTGCTGCCAATGCTGATATTTTATTGGCACCATCAAGCAGTGAGTATTCGGTATGCAGATGCAGATGGGTAAACGGAGGAACGCTCATAAAAAAACCTTGGAGAAATATGAAAAGATTATAGTGTTTGAGTGATTAAGAACGCATATAAAAAGAGATTTCAATTACAACAAGTCTTTAAATACCTCTTCAATTTTTGACAATTCAGCACCAACAATTCCACGCTCAGTTATAAGCCCGGTAATATAATGATTAGGGGTGACATCAAATCCATAATTTAAGGCACGCGACTCCTTCGGAGTTACCAATACCTTTTCAATATTACCGTTTTCATGCAAGCCGATCATATAGCGAACTTCATCTTCGCTGCGAGTCTCGATAGGGATATCTTTTACACCGTCTACAACATTAAAATCAAACGTTGATGTAGGAAAAGCGACATAAAACGGGACATTGTTTGCATGAGCTGCCAATGCCTTAAGATACGTCCCGATTTTATTCGCGACGTCTCCCTGTCGGCTTACTCTATCAGCTCCCACAAATATAATATCGACCTGTCCGTGCTGCATCAAATGTCCGCCCGTATTGTCCGCTATGATCGTATGATCTACCCCATCTTTTCCAAGTTCCCAAGCTGTAAGATTTGCCCCTTGATTTCTCGGGCGCGTTTCATCAACCCACACATGAAGATCAATACCCCTTCTTTTTGCCTCGTATATTGGTGCCAATGCTGTACCCATATCGATAACTGCGAGCCATCCTGCATTACAATGAGTGAGTATATTTACTGTGCGCTTCTCCCGCTTGGAAATTACTTCGATGAGATCTGCTCCTAAACGCCCAATTTCAAGACTTTTATTAGCTTCATCATTATTGATTGCAATCGCTTCTTCTTTGGCTTTGGTTACCAAATCGCCGCTTGCTCCGCGCAGCCGATCCAGCATCAGGTCAACCGCCCACTGAAGATTTACTGCCGTCGGACGGGCATCTTTAAGTGCTTGCACTTTTGCCTCAAACTCACCGTTAAGCACTTTAGTCTGACGCACTGCCAGATAAACGCCAAATGCCGCGACTGAACCTATAACGCCCGCTCCACGTACTGTCATATCTGCAATTGCTAACGTTGCCTCTTCACAGGTTTTAAGTATTTTAGTCGATTCGACATGCGGAAGCACGGTTTGATCGATTACTACAAGATCACCTGTAACATTGAGCCACAGTGCTTTATATGTGCCATTCATTTGCTCTCCTCTTTAATAATCCCGATAAGTTCTTTTATATTCGCAATTTTCTCATACTCTCTTACAAAACGTTTTGCAATTGCCAACGATTTTTTCTCTACCCGTGCTCGTGCATCAAGATCTTCAATCCCCGTAATATCTTCAACCCCAGCTATACCGAAAAGACGGCGTGCCATCTTAGCCCCGGCAAATCCAATAGATTGCCGGAATATCATCTCCATAAACTGCTTTTGAAAGGAATCCAAGACCGCTTCATCGGCATACCCTTGCGCTAACAAGGCGCTCTCACGTATACCGTTCCAATGTTCAAGAAACTTCGTTTCAAATTTCACAAAAATTTCTTCCACCGTCTCCAGTAACCATTCCTGTAAATCACGATCTTTTGACCGTTCAAAATGGGAGACATATGATTGAAGAAGATTGGCGATGAGAGCTCCTATATCAAATCCAAACGGGCCAAAAAAGGCAAATTCAGGATCAATCACATACGTTTCATCCCCATTTAGCATAATTGATCCGGTATGAAGATCGCCGTGAAGCAAAGCATCACTTTGGTTCATAAATAGATATTTGAGCTTCAGCATCTGAACTTTGAATTCGGTATCGTTTTGGAGTTCTTTCTGTACCGATTGCATTTTCGGATTGATGTTATTAGAATCATGCTCCATATAGGGGAAAGTAAAAACGAAATCCTCAGTTATTTTGCATAATTGCGTATTGGTATTGAATCGATCCATCAGCGAACGTTTGGCTTCACTGCTTAAATAAAGTGATGAGCTTTTAAAGAGTGATGCCGCTAAAAAATCGGTAATATGTTCGGCAAAATCAGGATACCGAATCCCTTCAATCATCCCACGGCGCATTATTATATGACTATCCAAAAAGCGCATAGCGATCAGACTCATCGCTTCATTCGTATGATAAATCGTCGGGATAAATGCAGGAGCTATTTCGCTGAAATATTCCAGTGCCCGAATCTCATAATTCATCCGCTCTCGTGAAAGAGGCCATCCCTCTCCGGCTATACGTAAATATGGGACAGCTTGCTTGAGAATTATCTTGTTTTTAGGAGATTCAATAATATAGACATAATTTAGGTTACCGTCTCCAACTTCTCGAATACTTAGTTCTCCATCACCCAAGATAACCATCAATTCAGGTGTGTTGTGAATATAGCTTCTGACTTTTTCATTATCTAAAATGGTGTATTCCATCCCCTAACTCCTAAATAATACGGTCGCTGCCACCGTCAATCGCTACTTGTGAACCGGTTACCGCACCGAACAGTTTGCCCGCCATCGCAACAGCCAAATCGGCAACATCACGCGACGTAATCTCTGCTTGGAGAAGATTACGTGTTTTATACTCTTGAACGCTCATTCCATAGTGATGAGCACGCTTTTCTAACAGTTCTTGGGTCCAAAGTCCCGTATCAAATACTGCATCGGGATGAAGCATATTAACACGAATCTTCGGTGCCAGTTCCAATGCAGCGATACGTGCCAGCTGAGTTACTCCGCTTTTTGCCACCGAGTATGAACTTGCCCCTTTTCCCGGTGCAGGAACATTTTTGGAAACAATGAAAACGATCGCCGAGTCAATCCCCTCTTTGAGAAACGGAATGACTTTTGAAGTCATTACCTGCTGAGCAGTCAGGTTAATTGCCATGCTTTTTAACCACGTCTGAGAATCAATATCTTCAATATTGGCATTTTCAGGGAAATATCCGGCATTATTGATCAAAACATCAATCCCTCCGAAATAAAACACCCCCTCTTCAATCGCTCGATCTATCTGATCGCTATCCGTCAAATCACATCTAATTCCTAAGATTGCGCTACTTTTAAACATCGTTTCAATGTCAGGATTGATATCAAGTGCAATTACTGCGGCTCCGGCATCAGCAAAGGCCAAAGCACAGGCTTTTCCTATGCCGCTTGCCGCTCCAGTAACTAACGCAACCTTACCTTGAAATTCCGGTTTTGCACTGCTTTTTTTTAATTTTGCCTGCTCTAGCTCCCAGTATTCCATCTTGAATATCTCATCTTCAGGAAGTGCAATATACTGTCTAATCGATTCTGCAGTCAAAATCGATTCCATCGTATGCTCTTTGATATCGCTAATAATCCCTATCTCTTTTGCAGTGCTTCCAAAAGAGAGAGTCCCGACATCTTTCCAAACGCCCCACATAGGCGCAGGATTAAGCATGGTCAGAGTACCGTCGTTATGGCGATTAAAATAGGCTTTATACTCTGCCGCATAAGATTCGATATCTTCGAGCGTAGCAATCACAGCACCATTCTTTTTGGTACGGATAACATGATCGGGTGTCAATGGTCCCGTCGTAGAAATTCTGTCTACTTCTTTATGCCCCATGAATGAACGGCTAAGTTCCCCACGATCAAGTCGAGCAAGCATCGAATTTCCACTTACTTGTGATACCTTTGCACGTATTTGAGCCATCTGAAGCGGTGTAACCAAGCTGCTTTTTTGTGGCTGTAATGGCTTTTTTTTGGTTGCGTTAAACTCCTCGGCTATTGTGACAAGCTTAATCATCTTCTCGTAGCTTTTTTTAGCCGAATCGTCAAAACTAAATACACCGTGATGCATCAAAATAAGCCCGTCTACTTTAGAAAGGTCTTTCCCTTCAATTGCACGAGCAATCTCTTGTGAGAGGATGAAGCCCGGCATTACGTAAGGGACAATAATAATACTCTCTCCGTAGAGTTCTTTAATAAGAGCTTCACTACCAGGGGTATTGGTCAAAGCCACTACCGCATCAGCATGGGTATGATCCACATATTTAAACGGTAAAATTGCATGTAAAATTGCCTCAATAGACGGGGTAGGAGCTCCAGGATCAATCATAGCTGAGCGCTGATATTTGACCATATCCGTATCGCTGAGTCTCTCAAGCGCCGCCAATTTTATAAGCATATCCATTTTGACCGGGGCAAATCCCGGAGCTTCGATGGTTGCTAAGTCCCAGCCGCTCCCTTTGACGTAGAGGATTTCTTCGGCTTCTCCGAATATATTGGTCACCGTTGATTTGACCGATGTATTTCCGCCACCGTGCAGCACCAGCTCACTGCTTTTTCCTAAAAGGCGAGACGAATAGACTCTCAATGCTAAATCGCTCTCAAAAGCTTTTGCTTCTGCTTCACTCCACAAACTTTTCATTTATACAATCCTCATACTATTTAGTCTCTTAATCTAGATTCATTGTTCCATTGATAAAAAATTCATGTATGGTAACCAACATATAATAAAAAAATTGCAGTACACACTAGCGTTTTGACAATAACTTATTGAGCCCATCCGCAAACTCTCGGACGGTTTTTGCTCCAATTGCAGATGGACCACCCGTGATTTCTCCCGAGTTGCGCAGCTCTTCCATCAAATTGCGCATGGCCAACAGATGTTTGATGTTGTTTTCATCGTAAATCGTCCCTCTGGGATCAAGTGCAATAGCACCGATAGTGACAATACGATCCGCAAGCGGGATATCGGCGGTAATGACCAAATCACACGATTCACACAGCTTAGCAATACGGTGATCGGCTTCGTCAGGCCCCTGTTCAACGACTTGCATGGAAACAAAAGGAACATTGGGAATCGAAATATTTTTATTGGCAATGAAGATGGTAGTGATTTTGCGCTTGAGTACGGCACGCATAAGAATTTCTTTAAGTGCGTTTGGAAACGCATCGGCATCGACGAGAATTTTCATGGCTATAAAAGCTCAATCCCAAATCGTCTCATAATCACTACGGTGAGGATAAAACACCCCATCGTGATTAGAGCGGAAGCCCCCATTGTTGGCCAAAAACCGATTTTTTTCAACAGCAAGGGAAACGTTAAAAACATTGGTAACGTCGGTACTGAATACCAAAAAACGTACACAACGTAACTGCCCATTTTCTGCGTCGGCTGACCTTCCATGTACATCCAAACCAAAACCGTAAAGGTGACTAACGGCAAAGCGGTAATCAATCCGCCGAGTTTATCGCTGCGTTTTGCAACTTCGGAGATGATGACAATAAGCCCTGCGGTGAGTAAATATTTAACGATCAACCAAGACATTAGCGCCCTCTGTTGCCTTCGCGACGCTGGCTGTTGCTGCGCCCTTCGCTACGGTTTCCTTCAGCTCTGCGGCTTGAACTGTCACGCTTTTGCCCTTGCGGCTTACCGCTTGGAGAATGTCCGCCACTATTTCCGCGTCCACCACCGCCGCCACGCCCTTGCATGATCGGCATTGCCATGATGGAGGGATCAGGCTCAAATCCTGGGATAACCTCACGATCGAGTTTGCGGTTGATCAGACGTTCAATCCCCTTGAGGTAATCATATTCATCGACACACACCAGTGAGATTGCTTCACCCTCATTACCTGCACGTCCGGTACGTCCGATACGGTGAACGTAGTCTTCTGCTATATTTGGCAGTTCAAGATTCACAACATGCGTAAGCTGATCTATATCAAGACCGCGTGCCGCGATATCGGTTGCAACGAGAATTTTCACCGAACCATTTTTAAAATCAGCAAGCGCTTTGGTACGTGCCGCTTGGCTTTTGTTACCATGAATCGCCGCCGCACTCACCCCAATTTTTTGGAGATAATCGGAGAGCTTGTTTGCTTGGTGTTTGGTACGGGTAAAGACCAATACCTGCTCCCATTTGTTTTCTTTGACCAAATGACCGAACAGGGCACTTTTCTTGGCACAGTCAACCAAAATTACCTTTTGCGTTACAAGTTCGCTAGAGGTATTGCGACGTGCTACTTCGACGATCGCAGGATTGCGTAAAATCGATTCACACAACGTCTTGATCTCATCCGAATAAGTCGCAGAAAAGAGAAGGTTTTGTCGTTTTTGCGGCAAGATAGAGATGACACGGCGAATGTCTTTGATAAAGCCCATGTCCAGCATACGATCCGCTTCATCGAGAATCAGCATCTCTACGTGGCGTAAATCCACTGTCCCTTGTGACATATGATCCAGTAATCGACCCGGAGTAGCAATCAAAATGTCAACACCGTTGCGCAACGTCGTGATTTGAGGCTGTATACCAACACCACCGAAAATTACGGCACTTTTATACGGCAAATATTTACCGTATGTTTTGACACTCTCGCCCACTTGCGCCGCAAGCTCACGTGTCGGTGTCAAGATAAGAACGCGTACGTGACGTGGCCCTTTGGTGTTTTTGGTGCGCGTTAGTATTTCCAACATCGGCAACGTAAAACCTGCTGTTTTTCCCGTACCCGTTTGAGCACCCGCAAGCATATCACGGCCCTCTAGGATAAATGGAATAGCTTGCGCCTGGACAGGAGAAGGAGTTGTATAGCCTTGATCAGTAATCGCTTTTAAAATCGGCTCTGAGAGTTTTAAGTCTGTAAATAACATTAGTAATGTTCCTTTGGGTGGTTCAAGCAGACAAACAATGCAGAGGAAATGAAAACCAGATATGCAGATATTGAGCGGCTTACGGATTTTTCCGTTTTGATAGCCGCATTATAGCGAAATTCATCATCTTTGTTTAACCAAAATTATTCTGAGAAAATTGTTTTTGTATTTCTATAACTTTATCCATATTGTGGATTAAAGCATCAACGCAGTCTTGATCTAGTGTTTCCCCTGCCAGTTCTATAAGAGTACTTATCGCTTTGTCATTGCTCCAAGCTTCTTTATAACTTCGTACACTGGTGAGTGCATCAAACACATCTGCTACAGCAACAATACGGGCTTCTAAAGGGATCTCACTCCCCTTTATACCTCTAGGATATCCTGTACCGTTAATGGCTTCATGATGATATTCAGCAATATTACGCAATATATCCACATGCCCAAAATTTATAAGTCCGAAATTATTGAGAAGATCATCAATCATCTCTCGTCCTAGATGGGCATGTGTCTGCATAATAGACCATTCATTTTCATCCAAAACCCCTGGCTTTAACAAAATATTATCGGGAATTCCTATTTTACCTATGTCATGCAGAGGTGCAAACATGAAAATATGCTCGATATAGCTGTCATCAAGAGCGTATTTATCTGCCAAATCATTTGCGATGATACGACTATAGCGTGACATACGATCGAGATGGCTTCCTGTTTCAGGGTCTCTTAAATGAGACAGTTTGCCGGTTGTTTTAATAGCAGCCGTCAAGGTTTGAATAGAAGAGAATTCATTAATGGCCAATAGTGAGATCATGTGACCATAAATATCAAGTTGTCGTAACACATTTTCCGTAAAAACACCTTTTTTATCTGAATTAAAAAAGAGAAAACCTATGAATATACCTTCATTATACATCGGCATTGTGTAGCTTGCCGCGTACCCTTGATGTTTAATCTTTTGTGTATGTTCATGTTCTCCATGCGCAAATTCATTGAGATCATTGACAACACGAGGTCTCCCCTTTTCCAGAATATTTTTCAAAGAAGGGGCATTTTCAAACAAAGATTGATAATGACTTAAAGGATTGTCCTCCCCGCTACTGTGTAAAAAAGTCTTCAAAACTTTTGTCTCAGGGTCATAGATCGCTATCGCAATACGAATAATAAAAGGAAATGTTTCATTGATAGCGTGGTGTGTAGCTTGTAACTTGTTGCTAAATGAGCTTTTTAGCGTAAGTTCATGCAATGTATCTTGATGTTCAAACATTTTTATTCCTCTATGCTGATCAAAAATTATTTAATGTTTTATAGAAAATTGTATTAAACTAATCGCTGTGCCAATTCGCCCTTGTAACTTTCCAAGTCAAACGAATCTATACGTGCTACACCGCTTTTGACCGCCGCCTCGGCCACACTGCTGGAAACTTCGACAATCAACCGTTTATCAAAGGGTTTAGGGATAATGTACTCTTTTCCAAATACCAGTTTTGTGCCGTAAATTTCATTCAGATATTCCGGAACAGGAGCTTGCGCCAATGCGGCCAGCGCCATGGATGCCGCTACTTTCATCTCCATGTTAATGGTTTTGGCACGCACGTCCATCGCTCCGCGAAAAATAAACGGAAACCCCAGCACATTGTTCACCTGATTGGGAAAATCACTGCGTCCTGTCGCGATAATTGCATCAGGACGGGCAGCTTTAACATCTTGGGGAAAAAGTTCGGGAGTCGGATTGGCAAGGGTGAAAATGATAGGATTAGAAGCCATACGCATAATATGGTCAATGGTGAAACTGCCAGGCTTTGAAAGCCCTACTACGACATCCGCATTTTCAAATGCCATCTCCATCGTCATCCCCTCACGTGCCGCAAACTCTTGCTTCTGAGCATTAATATCATTGCGCCCTGCATGAATCAGCCCTTTTGAATCGCACATATAAATCTCACGCACTCCCATAAAACGATAAATTCGTCCACAGCTGATCGCCGCAGCCCCAGCTCCGACAATCACAATTTTAATGTTTTCCAACGACCTGCCCGTAATTTTACAGCCGTTCATAATAGCTGCCGATGAGATCACAGCCGTACCGTGCTGATCATCATGCATCACAGGAATATCCAGCCGTTCAACAAGACGACGTTCAATCTCAAAACACTCAGGCGCTTTGATATCCTCGAGATTAATCCCCCCGAATGTCGGAGCAATCGCCGCAACCGTATCGCAAAAAAGATCAATATCCGTCGCATCCACTTCGATATCGTACGAGTCCAAACCGCTGAATTTTTTAAAGAGGATTGCTTTTCCTTCCATGACAGGCTTAGAGGCCAAAGCACCCAAATTGCCCAGACCCAGTACCGCCGTTCCATTAGAGATAACCGCTACCAAATTGCCTTTGGACGTATAACGGTAAGCATCGAGAGGATTGGATTGGATTGCTAGACACGGCGCGGCAACACCCGGAGTGTAGGCCATGCTCAAATCATGTTGCGAAGAAAAAGATTTGGTGATTTGGGTTGCTATTTTCCCCGGTTGTGGGAATTCATGATAATTGAGAGCTTCTTGGTTGAGAGTGTTGTCCTGATTCACGAAAGTGCTCCATAAAGTAAATTACCTTATGGTACTGCAACTTCTCTTTAAAGTATCAAAGCGGTACACAATACTCGGCAAGCAGTCCGCTGCGTAACCCCTCATAAGCTTTGTCACCCATGAGTTTTTTAACAATGGCCAAACCAAAACAGATTGCGGTACCAGGCCCGCGTGAGGTCATAACATTGCCGCTTTGAACCACCGCGCTCTTGTCACCTTGGTATCCTGCAACTTTAATCTGCTCTTCCACACTTGGATAACAGGTGTACCCTTCTTTGAGAACACCCGCAGTATAAAGGGCAAATGGAGCGGCACAGATCGCACCGATATTTTTCCCCTTTGCATCCATCTCTTTGAGAAGAGATTGGACATACTTATCTTCAGCCAAAGCATTCGTACCGCCCCAGCCGCCAGGAAGAACAATCATATCCAGATCATCGATCGATCTATCCGCTTGCACCATAATGCCGTGGGCACCTTTGATCAAAAGGGTCTCATTAAGTGAACCCATGATCACTTCGATACCCGCTCGACGCAGTACATCGATGATATTCACCGCTTCAATCTCTTCAAAACCTGTTGCGATAGGGACTAAGACTCGTGGCATAGTGGCTCCTTTAGAGCTTATTTTACTTTTTCCATGTATTCACCCTCAACGGTGTTAACACGAATAACGTCACCCTCGAGAACGTGATAAGGAACTTGCACAACAGCACCCGTTTCCAATGTTGCCGGCTTTTTAGAGCTGCTTGAAGTGTCACCCTTGAAGTTAGGGGGAGTATCAACGATTTTGAGTTCCATGATTTCAGGAGCGTCAACGCTGATCGCTTTGTTGTTGTGAAAAATCATGTCGACATTGGTACCGTCTTTGATCCATTTCATCGCATCTTCGCATTGCTCATACGTCAGACCCAATTGCTCATACGATTCGTTGTCCATAAACTGCAGCATTTCGCCATCGTCATACAAAAATTGCATCGTTTTGTGTGCCATGTTTGGTACTTCAAACTTATCACCCGCATGAATCGTTTTTTCAACAACCTTGCCATTCAAAAAACTTTTTACCTTACAACGGACAAATGCTGCCCCTTTTCCCGGCTTAACGTGTTGAAATTCTACTACGCGGTAAGGAACGCCTGTGATTTCAAGACGTACCCCTTTTTTGATATCGCCCATGCCGATTGTTGCCATGCTTTATTCCTTCAAAAGACTATTTAAACGAATTTTACCGCAAACCGCTTTGAATTCCAAACACATCTCATGTATGTTATGATTAAAAATCTATCGGAAGAAAAATTTTGATCCCTTTTAGACCAAATGTGTGCTAGAATTGAAATTATAATAGACATAAGTATCACAAATATATCAAAAGGCTTGTTGCTCATGAAGTATTTTCCTTATCGTTTTGCAATTTTTTCTCTGCTGCTTTGTCAGCTTCACGCATCACCCCTTACTCTTGACGAAGCCATAGAGATTCTAAAAGCACAAAACCTTGAGATCAAGGCAGCTGCACTCTCAGGCCAAAGCGCACAGTACGATCTCAAAGCTGCGCAAGGCTACTCGTATGGATCGCTGGATTTCACCCAAACCGCCATACGATCCAATGAAGCACTTAGTGTGTTTGGTTTTAAACTCGGTTCACGGGAAGCAAAATTTGCAGATTTTGGACTGGCTCAATATACGAACGATGCCACCGTTGTCCCAAAAGATCTCAACTATCCGAACTATCAAAATTTTTATCAATCCAAACTTACCTATTCGCTCCCTCTCTATACAGGCGGGAAACTGAGCGGTTATGAAAAAATTGCATCCGAAATGGAAAAAATCAAACAGCTGGATACCGCAAACGTTACGGCGGAAAAAATCTACCAAACCCGTAAAAGCTACTATGATATGGCGCTGATCCAAGACTCTTTGACACATATGAACCTCATCTTGGACAACATCACGGCATTGGAAAAAACCGCTACCGCCATGATCAACGAGGGATATGCCAAAAAAGTGGACTTGCTCGAAGTTCAAGCCAAAAAAGCAAACGTCATACGGATGATCGAAGAGCTAAAAAGCAATCAAAGACTCAACCTGCATTATTTGAGTTTTTTACTCAATCAAAGCGTTACTGAGATTATCGTCCCCAATTTGGAGAATGTACACACGAATATCCATGAGGGGGATGTGTTGGCTTCCAATTTGGATTTGCAAAAAGCCTCCATAGGGCTTGAAATACGCTCAGCCATGATTAACGTCGCCAATGCCCCTTTTTACCCTCAAATAGGCGCGTTTACCGAAGCCAGCAGTGCAGACAATACTTTTTTAGGGGATTTTGGCGCCCACAAAGCCTATACCGTAGGGGCACGTCTTAGCTGGAACCTTTTTAACGGCGGAATCGATGATCACCTGTTGCAAAAAGCACGCATTGAGCAGCTCAAAAGCAAAACCGAAATTCAGCTGGCTCAAAAAGGGGTTTCCCTACAATACGATCAGATTCGCACCGAAATACAAAATAACGATTTCCAAATCCAAAGCCTGACCAAAGAACTCGAACTCTCCGAAGCGATTTATCGCAATTACGAAGGGCGCTATCGTGAGCATCTGGTCTCCATGAACGACGTACTCATCAAACACTCTCAGCAAATCGAAAAAATCTTAGCCCTTAAAACCATTAAAAATCAACGCAACGAGCGGATATTTGCCCTCGAAAAACTTACCTTTGGAGCTCAAAAATGAAATTATGGATTGCCCTTGTTACCCTCAGCGCAACATTATCTGCAGGGATGAGCCTCTCAGGCAGTGTTTTCAGCGATAACCAAAAAATGATCACCAGCCGTAACATGGGGGTAGTCACTCAAGTCAATGTCTCCGAGGGTTCCCGTGTCCGTAAGGGGGATTTGCTGTATGCCATCGACGCCAACGAGATCGATTCTTCTAAAACGCAAATCGAATTGGGGATTGCACAAGCGGAACTCTCCTTGCAAATGTATAACAATCAATACCAAAATCTGGAACTCAATTTGGAACGCAACAAGCGTCTTTTACAGCAAGACATGGTTTCTAGATACGAAGTTGAAAATCTCGAACTCAACCGTAAAAATCTGCTGCATACCATCGGCATTGCCAAGCGTCAGCTAGAACAAGCCAAAGCAAGACTCAACGAGGTTAACCATCAATACCGCTATTTACGTATTCTCGCACCCAATAACGGTGTCATCATCTCAAAAAGCATCAAAGTAGGTGAAATGGCGATGCCGGGAATGCCTGCCATGGTTTTAGCCGATTTAAGCGATCTGAAAATCAATGTCGAAGTAGCTGAAAACAATCTCAAACTGACCCCTATCGGCAAAAGAGTCAAAGTCTCTATCCCCTCCGTAGGCTTTATCGGCATTGGAACGATCAGCTCCGTTATCCCAAGCTCCAATCCTATGACCCATACGTTTAAAGTCAAAGTTTCGTTCAAAGCCACGCAAACCGTCTATCCGGGGATGTATGCCACCGTCGAAATTCAGTAGGAGAGTTCCATGTCTGTTTCTCACAAGGTAGAACCCAAAGATATCGCCGGAAGACTCGCCAAGACTTTTTTACGCAATCCTCTTACCCCTATTTTAGGGATATTTCTCCTCGCCATCGGCTATTTGGCTTTGCAAATGATGCCGCGTGAAGAGAACCCGCAAATGGTCGTCAGCGGATCAACCGTTATCATTGCCCTGCCCGGAGCAACCGCCCGCGAGGTTGAGAGCGTTATTATCAAACCGCTGGAACGAAAGCTCAAAGAGATCAAAGGGATTGAACACGTTCACTCTATGGCGATGGACAATGTCGCGGTACTTAATGCGGCTTTTTACATCGGTGAGGCCAAAGAAGATTCCAATCTAAAAATCTACGACAAAATCATGCAGAATATGGATACCCTCCCCAAAGGGGCCATGCAGCCGATCATCAAACCTCTGGACATCGACATTGATATCCCCATCGTCTCCGTCGCTTTTTACGCCAACGACCCTGCTATGAATCCGACCGTTTTGTACGATCGGGTTAAAACCATTCAGCACCGTATCAATGCTCTCAAGGATGTCGCCGTAACCAACCTCAAGGGAGAAAAGAAACACCAGTACAACGTTACGGTGGATATGGAGCGTCTAGCAGGCTACAACCTTTCTCTGGGGCAAATCGTACAAGGGGTTCAGTCTCTCGCCTACAATGTTCCCGAAATCAAAGCAAAAACACACTCCAATGAGATCGTCATGCTCGGTATCAAAAACGCCATTGAGAGTGCGCAGGATGTCGGAAATATCATCATTTCTCAAAACATGGGATCAGCGGTCTATTTACGTGATATCGCCACCGTTACCGAGGGTCAAGAGATTCAAAATTTCAAATCTGCCCTCATCAGCGTCAAAACCTCCAACGGTCACTTCTCTGCGCTAACCAACCAAGTCACTCTCACCGTATCCAAACTCCAAGGTACCAATTCCGTGGTCATTGCCGATGCGGTCAAAAGTGCATTGGAACAGTATAAAACACAACTAAAAGCGCAAGGGATCAACTACGTCATCACCCGAAATGATGGTGAAAGAGCCAATGAAGCGGTCAATGAACTCGTAGGAGTCGCTAATCGTCACCTTTACCGTTCCGGCCATTTTAGCAATCACGCTGTTTGTAGCGTATCTCACGGGACAAACGATCAATCGTATCACCCTTTTTGCCTTTTTGCTCAGTCTTGGTCTGCTTGTGGATGCGGCCATTATCGTTATCGAAAACATTCATCGCCATTTTCATGATCCCGATGCGGCAGACAGAGATGCTGATGAACTGATGATCGAAGCTACCGATGAGATAGGGGCACCGACGAATATCGCAACATTGGCCATTATCCTCACGATGATACCCATGGCCTTTGTAGGGCAGATGATGGGGCAGTTTATGAAGCCCATCCCGGCCAATGTCCCAGTAGCCCTCATCGCGTCGCTTTTTGTAGCCTATATTTTCACCCCCTATCTGGCAGTGCGATTGCTCAAAAAACCGGATCACCATGAAGAGGCACACTGATGTATCAAAAATTTGAAAATTATTTACGGAATGTTTTAGAAACCCCTAAAAAGAAGAAAATGATTCTGTGGGTGACACTGGCAACGTTTATCATTGCTGTTGCCCTCATACCTTCCAAGCTTGTTCTAGCAAAAATGCTTCCGGAAAAAAACAGCGATACCTACAGCATCTATCTCGACCTCCCTACGGGCAGTTCGATCGAGCAAACCTCCCGTGTTGCCCAATGCGTCACACAGCATCTTCAAAAAGAGAGCCAAGTTCTCGATACCGAAGTATTTTTAGGCAGTGGTGCACCGCTGGACTTTGCGGGACTTATCAAAGGGTCTCATTTTAAAAATTCCGAAAATGTTGCTGAAATCGTCGTTAATTTAACCAAAAAACATCATCGTGATGAACCCTCTTACAGCATGGTACAGCGCCTGCGCCCTCAGATCCTGCAACAATGTGAACCCCTGATCCCTAAAACCAGTATCAAATTTACCGAACCCCCCTCAGGCCCTCCTACCATGGCCGCAGTCGTTGCCGAAATCTATGGCGAAGAGGCCAATGAAATTCGTCACCTAAGCCATCGGGTAAAAGAGGTCTTTCGAAACACAAAAGGGCTCGTTGACGTCGACATCTTGCAAGACGAAATCGTGAATAAATTTGAAATTCGCGCCAACAGCGATAAAATCACCAAATCAGGGCTCACGATTCAACAAGTCAACGATACCCTTTACATGGCTTTTGAGGGGATGAGCATCGCCGTCAAAAACAGCCAAAAAGCAAGCCAACAAATCCCGATTTTTCTCACCCTCAGTCCTGAAAATAAAAAATTTGATTCACCAACGCCCCAAGCCATCAACATGAAACTTTCAAGCTTGTACCTCATGAACAGCATGGGGATGATGGTGCCCATTACCGAAGTTATTGAAATCGTTACGGTCCAATCCAATCCGATGATCATGACCAAAGATTTGCGTCAAATGAGCAATGTCTTAGCCCAAACCGATATGGTTTCGCAGGTGTATCCGCTAATGGAAGCTAGGTCTACGATTGTAGAACAGTTGAACGATGAATACACAATCACCCAAACAGGGCTATTCGATCTTGAGCTTACCGATAAAAAAACACAACAGCACTACGATTTGAAATGGGATGGAGAGATGAAAGTCACACTCGATACCTTTGTGGATTTGGGAGGTGCGTTTATCGCAGCATTGGTTCTGATTTTTTTGCTCATGGTCATTTATTACAAAAGTTTCACCCTCTCAGGCATTGTGCTATTGGGAAGTTTCCTCTCGATTATCGGGGTGATATTTGGCCATTTTATTATGAATCTTTTTACGGCCGATACGTTTTTCCTGACAGCCACTTCCCTGATCGGATTTATTGCCCTGATCGGTATCAGTTCCCGTAATTCATTGCTGTTAATCGATTTTACAAAATCCCTCATGAGCAACAAAGGGATGGCCAAAAAAGAGGCGATTGCGTATGCGGCCGCAACAAGAGCCAAACCGATTTTTCTCACCGCAGCAGCGATTATTCTCGCCTCTACCTTGCTTGCCAGCGATGCTGTTTTTGGAGGATTAGGTGTTTCCCTTATTTTTGGTACCATAGCGGCAGTAATCGCCTCATTGGTGGTTGTTCCGATCTTAATGGACAATATCGATTTGGAAAAGCATTTTAATCTTCATTAATCGCGATGTGCAAGGTTTTTCTAACACATTAACAGTTATTATGATGTAATATTTTTGTAATAAAATGAGAAAGAATTGAATCCTATAAAAATAACCACTTCTGCGATTCTTGATGAGCTCAAAAAAATAGCGCAACAGTGGCGTATTACTCTGGATGCGATTGATTTTGATCTGCTCTCCTATCAAACCCAATACAAAGGGATTGTTGATGAAGACTGGCAAGCACTGGAGGGCAACAACCTCGAAGAAGTAACCACGGAAGTAGAAATCAGATCAAAAATATTTTTAGTGCGCCAAGAGTACCAAATAAATGTACGCCCTGCTACGCCTCACCCTCATTTTGATCTGTGTTTTAGCATGGCTTCGGATAAATATAAATCCAGAGTGATTGCGATCATTGATCCCTCTTCCAAGCTTCCGCTCAAGAAAGGGCTACAAGAGTATCTCAGGGAGACCATTTATCGTAAAAAACTGCGTAGCGGTTTTATGATTGGAATCACAGATGGAAGTTTGGATAAAGAGATCAATGCGATGCTTCTAAAAATCCAAAAAGAGGGGCCATTAAGCGCTCCTTATCGTTTGCCCATTGCTTATTTTTTCCCACCCGTTCTCTCTTCCAATGACAATATTATTCTTCACTACAAAAAAATCCAACGCGAAAATAATCTCGTTGATGGCGTAGCAGTAGATGATCTCATCTTTGAATATATATTTGCTATCAACGGCATCGATGGACGCAGCTGTACGGGTGAGCATATCCATGTCGGTGAACCCCTTATTCGCTATCAAAACGCCATTGGCATTGATCCAGAGACCATTAGAGCCGAAGAAGATCACCATTCCATCCGTTTTTTTGCCACTAAATCAGGGTATATTGAACGTAAAAACGGTATTTTTACCGTCAGTCAAGAACTTCATTTAAAAAGCGCAAGCTTCAAAGGGACAGGTTCTCTCGAAGCCGGTAGTGAAAAAGAGATTAATATCAAAATAGGCGCTGGAGAAGATGGTGATGACGCCGTGGGTGCAGGTGTCAATATTGACGTTCAAACGCTCGATGTCAAAGGAACGGTTGGAAGCAATACGAAGATTCAAGCCTGTGAAGTGACGATTGGAGCGCAAACCCATAAAAAATCGTTGATTGAAGTCCAAGAAAATGCCACCATTCACCTCCATCGAGGGAATCTAAAAGCAAAAAATGCCACCATTGAGATACTCGAGGCTGGAACTATAGAAGCCCAAACGGTTTATGTCAAAAACATGTCAGGCGGAGAAATCATCGCCGAGCGCGTCATCATCGATACGCTTTATTCCAATGCCAAGATCACGGCTCTTGAATCCATCGAAATCAAAACCATTGCCGGAAATGGAAATGAACTTATCATTAACCCCAGAGCAATCGCGAGTTATTTAGACCAGATTACGGTTCTTGAAAATGAGTTAGCCAACAAACAATTTGAGTTGCAGCAAAAAGGGAAAGAATACCTTCAAAAAGAGCTTTCTCTCAAAGAACAGCATATTCGCATTAAACTTACCCAAGAAAATATCAATAAAGCCATCCGAGAAAATCGTGACCCGCTCAAAGCAGATAAAGTTCGCGTAATGCAATACAAACACGCCCTCTCGGAACTGAACAACGAAGAGATCATGATCAAAGCACACGAAGAAGCGATACACGCATTTGAGCGTAAACTCGATAAACTTTATGATGCCGATTTGCATGCGGTCATTACCCATCAGCAAGCCTATGATGGCCATACACGTATTCGGTTTATCGATCCAAAAACACACCAAGTGTATGCCGTATCACCCAAGGGAAAAATCACTCATATCAAACTGCACAAAGAAGGCGACGAGAAAAAATTCTTCTTTGAATCCTAGAGTAGAGTTTAAAAAATGAAGCTGATCTTACTCCCAGATAAGCATTTCAGCTTTTTGGGGTAAAACTCTCTTATGAAAATAGAAAACTTATCCCTCACTACCCCTTATCTGAATCTTGACCCGATCTTTTATCATGAGGTTCAGCCCACCCCTTTGAAAAATCCACAGCTTGTCAGCTACAACGCAGATGCGGCAAAACTGCTGGGTCTAGATCCCGATCAGATTTCTCCCGAGATTTTGACCAACATACTCAACGGCACTCATCTACTTAATGGTTCACGTCCCTACGCCATGTGCTACGCAGGACATCAGTTTGGGTATTACGTTCCCCGTCTGGGTGATGGTCGCGCTATCAATTTGGGAGTACAAAACGGATGGAACCTTCAGCTCAAAGGTTCCGGACAAACACTGTATTCACGTCAAGGGGATGGCCGAGCCGTATTGCGCTCTAGCATACGCGAATACCTCATGAGCGAAGCAATGCATGCCCTTGGCATTCCTACTTCACGCGCCCTTGCTCTCATCAGTTCGGATGAAAAAGTAGCACGGGAGAGCTGGGAACGCGGTGCCATTGTTTTACGTCTCTCTCCCTCATGGATACGCTTTGGCAGTTTTGAGTATTTTTTTCACTCCAATAAACACGCACAGCTTGAACAGCTTGCCGATTTCTTGATTACAGAATCGTTTCCCGAACTCGTAGGCGTTGAAGATGCGTATGCCAAAATGTACGGTGAGATTGTCAAACGTACGGCGCACATGATTGCCCATTGGCAAAGCGTAGGATTCAATCACGGCGTTATGAACACCGATAACATGTCTGCCATCGGCATCACGATCGATTACGGCCCCTACGCGTTTTTAGACACCTTTGATTCAGGATACATCTGCAACCATACCGATCATGAGGGACGATACAGCTATGACAATCAGCCCCGAATCGGTCATTGGAACCTTGCCCAGCTGGGGCGCGCCCTCTCACCCCTGGTATCACCCGAAAAAACCGCCCATGAACTGGAAAAATACGGAGATTATTTCACCACGAAACTGCTCGAATTGCTCAAAGATAAACTGGGGCTTGATGCCCTGCCCGATGAAGACAGCACTCTATTTCGTTCTCTCTTCACTACCATGGAAAACGGACGCATCGATATGACCCCGTTCTTTCGTACTCTAAGTCACTATGATAAAGATCGTTCAAATCTGCTAGCCCTCACTCTCGCGCCCAATCAACTGGGCGAGTGGCTGGACACTTACGATACGTGTTTAAAAAACAACACCTCATCTACACAAGCGCGCCATCTCAAAATGCTCAACTGCAATCCAAAATACGTGCTCAAAAACTACATTTTGCAAGAAGCCATTGATCTGGCCGAAAAAGATGATTTCACCCTCGTAAACGACCTCTTAAAACTCGCCCAAAATCCCTATGCAGAGCATCCGGAATTTGAACGTTATGCCCTTACCACACCTACACAACATACCAATTTAAAACTGAGTTGCTCGTCATAATAAGAGTTTTAACTCTTATTATTTGCCTAAATATTAATCAATAAATGCATATTCTGTACTCGACTCTTGCCTATACTGTCATCATATTTTAACCATACGTTTTATATATGAGGAGTATCTATGCATTACGACCATCTTATCGGTTACATGTCCGATGTACAAAATTTTGAAAAAAACATGAGTTCACTCTCCGATAAATGGAAACTTCTAACCCTGCTTGGGTCCATGTCCAATATCGGGATGGATACGAGCGAGACAAGAAAAGCATTTGAAGACCTGCTCGATGAACCGCTAATGCGTCTGACACAAGAGACATTCCACAAAAGTATCGATGAACTGGAATCCAAAGCCCAATCGGCCATAGACATATTAATCCGTAATCTCTTCGAACGAACTGCCGATATCGGTTTTTTGGCAACCGATGATGACATACGCAATTATCTGATTTTTTTAAATACTACCAATATGTCCAGCTCGGATGAGATGCGTCATCTCAAGATCGAAAAAAAAGAAGCACTCTCAAAACACTTCCAAGAATACGTCGCCAAATACAGTGTCTATGAGAACATCATCTTACTTGATACCAAGGGCAAAGTACTTGTACAGCTTGATGAGATGAATCCCGTAAGTATATCCAAAGACTCTCTCATCCAAGAATCGTTAAGAACCCATCAAGGGTACGTCGAAACGTTTCGAACCAGTGATCTCACCCATAATAAACCCGCCCTCATCTACTCCTATCGGGTTGATCATCCGCAAACCCAAGAGCCTTTGGGTGTTTTGTGTTTAATGTTTAAATTTGAAGACGAACTTAAAAGTATTTTTCATAAGCTCACCCGTGAAAATCCCTACATTGCATTAGAACTGCTTAATACCAAGGAACAGGTTATCGCGTCATCCTCAGTTCATCATGTTCCCGTTGGATCGCACCTAGATACCCGCGACAGCGAAACCCATCAAACGTATTATGCAGGATTCGAATACCTCTATAAATCGGTCACCACCGGAGGATATCAAGGCTATTTTGGCCCCGGATGGATTGGGCATGCGATGGTTCCTCTGCATCTGGCATTTCGTTCCTCTGCACGAAATTCATTTTTGAAAAACAATCTTTTTGACACGGTGGCCAATGCAACGGCCTATTTCCCAAAAGAGTTAACCGATATTTTGGACAAAGCAAAAAAAATTCAAACCGAACTCGACATCACCGTGTGGAACGGAAATGTCCAAATCGCCAACGCTTCCAATAAAGAAAATCCTTTTACGAAAGCGCTGCTCAATGAAATTTCTAAAACCGGAGAAGAGACCAAGCTCGTGTTTGACGATACCGTTGCCAATCTCAATACCGCGATGCTCATCCGTTATTTGGAAGATCAAAAATTTCAGTCCTCTTTGGCCATCGATATCATGGACCGAAATCTCTACGAACGCTCAAACGACTGCCGATGGTGGGCACTTACGACTACCTTTAGAGAAATTTTATCCCAAGACCACATCAGTGAAACCAATCGGGAAAAAATGAATGCGATACTCGAAACGATCAACAGTTTGTACACCGTTTATACTACCATGTTTATCTACGATCAAAACGGATTCATCGTGGCAGTTTCCAATCCAAATGAAAGCCATTATGTAGGAAAACGGGTCGGTTATAACTGGGCAGCCCAAACGCTACGGTTAGAAACGACTCAAGAATATGTGGTTTCACCGTTTGAACCTAGCATTTTTTATGATAACCGTTCGACCTATATTTACAATGCATGTATCCAGAATTTTGATGGCAACGCGGTTGGTGGTATTGGAATTGTCTTTGATGCCCAACCGCAATTTTACTCAATGCTCGAAGATATACTTCCAAAAAATGAGAACCATGAGATCAAAGACGGGATGTTTGCCCTCTTCATCGATCGCTTTGGTCGGGTTCTCTCTTCGACTACGGATGAAATTATGATTGGGTCTGTTGTCACACTGCCTGAGTCTATTTTACAACTCTCCAGTGGACAAAGCGACGCGCAGATGATTGAATCCGACGGAATCTATTACACGGTAGGGGCAACGTGTTCCAGCGGTTACCGCGAATACAAACAAAGCGATGGATACCAAAACGACGTTATCGCCATTCTCTACCGCCCCATCGGCGAGTGCAGCGCTTTGATGAATGAAACTGCCACAAAACGAACCTATCTTTATCCAAAAGCCGCAGGTGCCGAAGAAACCTGTGAAATTTCAACTTTCTTCATCGGCAGTTCCGTTTTCGCCATCGAATCCAAAAGTGTTGTGTGCTCTTTGGCTCATCAAGAACTCACCGCGATTCTGCACGCAAGCGAATACAATCTGGGAGTTATCGGATACGATAAACGGATGGTGAGTGTCATATCGCTGGGCAAATTACTGGGGATGGAGAAAAAATACGACAAAGAGAGCGATACGATTATTATCGTAACCGCAAAAATCGATGAGCAAACCGTTTATCTCGGATTGGCAGTCGATGGGATCTACAGCAGCCCTGAAATCCCACTGCGCTCCATCAGCCATTACAGCAATGTCTTGAAAAATGAAAACTCATTGACCAAAGCGGTCATTATTCCCGATCGTGCCGAAGATTTTGGAAACGAAATGATTTCCATTCTCGACATCCCAAAAATTTATACGCAGTTAATCCAACCCTCTCCGCGCCCCTTGCACAGAGTGATGGCCTAAGGAGGTTACAAAAACGATGTTGCGGACTGCAGGGTTTTAAAGAAAGGGATTTGTTTGCCTCTCAGATAACGCTGCGCCTCTTCCATCTCATGCCCACCCAAGAGAATCGGATAGATTTTTTGGGTTCCTACTCTCTCGCACAGTTTGACGATGTTGAGCGTATCGGTCATGCATTGAGGGGTGATAATCACGTACACCAAATCAACCTCTGCGAACGTACTTACAATGTCCAATGTCTTCTCATAACGATCCGCCATGGCATCTCCTATGATATCAACAGGGTTGTTTTTCGACCAGTTGGCTGGGAGAACGTCATTGAGCGCTTCGGTCTCTTGTGGGGTTAACGTATGCAGTGTTCCGCCATGGTCTACGATGTAATCGGTTAAAATGCTCGCAGGGCCGCCCGCATTGGTCATTACCAAAATATTTTTGACTTCATTAAACGGGTTAAAAAGCAACGCTTCGATATTGTCCTCTATTTTCGCACCCACCGACTCCATCAACCCTTTGAACATGGCATAGTTTCCGCTGAGATTACCCGTATGGGAGAAGGCCGCTTTCTTGCTCTGTGCCGATTTTCCGGTTTTAAAAATGTAGATTTTTTTGCTACTCTCCCGTATCGCTCGCAAGAATTCTTTGCCGTTTTGAACCCCTTCGGCATAGATAGAGATGTATTTGCACGACGCTTCTCGATTGAGCATGTCGATCATCTCGGCAAAATCCAAATCCACCATATTCCCGCACGACACCAGATGCGAAAAACCGATCCCAGCATCATACGCTTTGTCCATAAGCGCTGAGAGTACCGCACCCGATTGAGACAGCAATGCCAACTCTCCGCTGCGCAATCCCCCGATTCCGAAAGTTGCATTGAGTTTTTTGGAACTCTCCAAATACCCAAGACAATTAGGACCGATCACATTAAAATTGTGCGTTTTAGCCAAATCGGCGATGATATTTTCGCTCTGGGCGTCTCCCGACTCTTTAAACCCTGCCGAGATAATGATAATGTTTTTGATATTTTTGAGGATCAATGCCTTGATGGCGTCAACGACAAAGTGCGAGGGGATCATAATGGCCGCCGTATCTATATCACCCTCAATCTCATTAATCTCTTTGTAAAGTCGATGATCAAAAAGCTCGCCTCCACGGGCATTGACGAAAAACAGTTCCCCCGTAAATGCAAGCGCATTGTGTGCGATCGCATAGCCGACTTTGGTAGGGTCCGAGGATGCCCCGATCAGGGCTACGCGTTCATTGGTAAAAAAATGGGGTCTGTTTTTTCGTAAACTTCCCAGTTTTTCAAACGTAGCCTCTCCCTTTTTGATCCGTGCATCGACAAGAGTGAGTCCCTCGTTGGTCAAGATTACAGGATTAAAATCGAGTTCAACAATGTCTGGATTGCTAAGTGAAAGCTTTTGCACCGAACGTATCAGATCAACCGCCATCCCAATCGAATACTCAAATCCGCGAAATCCGTTAAATATTTTTGATATAGTGGTAAGATTGACAGCCCGCTCGATCTCTTCCTCATCGGCCTTGCCAAAGATAGGATCATCCACCAATCCTGCATACAGTTCAATACCGCTGAGCATTTGTGCGGCTATAAAACTATCATCAGCGTCCAAGATAACCCCGTGTGCTGTGACGCTGGCGATAATCTCTCTCTTTGCCTCTTCCAATGCCTCATACGAATGGATGTTGAGCTTTACCGCTCCAAAATCACTCTTATGGACAACCTTTTGGGATTCCAGTTTAACGACGACAGGAAAAAAATCAATGAGCGGTGTTTCGTCGATTGCAAAAGAGATATAGGGAGTTATCTTAAAATTATAGCTTCCAAGTAGATCATAAATGTCCGATTCTCTCATTGTCGCTTCCTTTAGGTTTCGGTTCAACTCGATTATCTTAGCTAAAAAATAAGCGATTTTATTTTTATCTCCATCAAGGCAAACTCATTGCTATTTTTGGGCATTTTCATATAATTTTTAAGTTTGAGATTATACAAACTGTTATTACCCAAAAGTTCTTCACTTTTGATAGAGCCCTCATAAACAATAAGAGTATTTAGCGCACTGGGTACAGTCTCATAATAGTCTGCAATCTCATTCACATAATTTTCGATATTTAGCTCTTTGGATTCACGGTTGAAAATTAAAAGACTCGGTTCGTACGGAAGTGAATAATTTTTAATCGTCCATGTAGAAAAAGCTTGCACATTGTAAACAGGGAATAGTTTCTTTAACTCTTCTCGAAGCCGACCACTTTCACCATCTTTAAAGCCAACAATCAAAATGGAAGTGCAAAAATTATTTTCAAAATATGCTCTTTCATCGGTAAATTTTTTATTAGCCTCATTCTCAAGCCAGCTTTGTGTCGATAAGGCCACGTGTCTGCTATGAGTGTTACAATACGCTCGAAAGCGGATCGAACTAGACATTCCGCGCCATAATGCACGATCAAAAGCAGCTCGCATCTGATTTGAGAGTAAAGCCATACGGTTGCACTGAAGCTTCAGTATCGTCTCTACCTTGCCTTTATACTCGAACGCTTTTCGGTAATTTAGAAGATCATGTCCTTGTTTTTCATAGGCTTCTTTGATTTCAATAGAGGGTGCACTTTTATACTGCTGTAGTAATTTGTTTTTCCCTTCGATACGTGTCTTTACTGCCAATTTATAACGACCGATTTCTGTTGTTAAACCGATATAATCTTTATCCATTGGAATAAAAACTGTTTTACAATATTCTTCAATCTCTTCATTCCCAATGCTATCGATAGCCGTTTCATGTTGAGCAGATTCTTCAATGCGACCATATAGAAATTCCAACTCTGAATAGGTGCTGATTTTAGGGTCTATCAAAAGCACTGGACGATACACCGAAGATATCCATGATCCAAACTTTTCTCCATTAATTTCCCGAAACCGTTCTTTAGGAAAGGATGTTTCCAATGCAATCGATTCAAATAGTGAGAAAAGATATTCATCCAGTTCATCAATATTTTCAGGGTGAATCGACATCAATGAAAACACCATTGCTTTTGGTTGCTCTGTATCAAAAAAAAGCTGGATATCAGGAATACTTCCCTGTGTTAATATCTCTTTTGTATCTTCGATCAACGGTCGTAAAGCATTCACGAATGCGGTATGTTCAAAAGGTTTTGGCAATGCAGCTTTAATAGAGATCCCATCGATCATATCCAACGCCATCTCGATGTTTCCCGAAAGCAATACAATCTGCAACTTTGAGAGAAGACCTTTTTCTTCTAATACTTCGATCAGTTCAAGCCCATCCATATTAGGCATAATGAGGTCAAGGAAAACAATTCCCATTTTCTCCTCTTCCTCATACAGCATAGCCCATTCACTGATTTTTTCTAATCCATCTTTTCCATCAACCGCTTCAGTGACATTCAAGCAATTCAGGTTTGAAAGCTGCTTTCGGATGATATTACGCATGGCCATGCTGTCGTCGATGATCAATATCGGACCGTCATAAACCAACGTTATCGAGTCTTCTTTGGAAGCAATCACATTCAATAAGGAAACGGCAATTTTTTCAAATTCATTTCCCGTAAATGGCTTTGCAATAGCCGTATTAATCCCCATATCACGTATTTTTTCAGGAGAGTACAACGCCACTTCCGTAGACATCACAACCACATGAACATCATTACGCCACGACACGGTGTTCAGCCATTTTAAAACCGCAAAACCGTCCATTACCGGCATATTGATATCTAAAAAAATGCACCCATACTCATACTGTTTCAGCAATGCAATCGCTTCTTCACCATTAACTGCTTCGTCGATTTGATCATAACCATGTTTCAATAAATAACGGATGACAATGTTGCGAACGGTCAAACTGTCATCAACAATTAAAATTTTCATGATTGTTTATTTCGTTTCATTTAGGCTTCTGA
>PDVJ01000019.1_pt1 | contig 43830 bp, 39 predicted proteins | sample 1369811 | NCBI WGS metagenome assembly PDVJ01 (sample SAMN07795376, study PRJNA414565) | Alkali sediment metagenome, whole genome shotgun sequencing project. | reverse complement strand
GTCCCGTTAAGCCGAATCTGAAAGATATGTCTCTCGAGGAGCTCGAACGCTATATTGCGAGTTTCGGAAAGGAGAAATACCGGGCGCGCCAGATTATGAAGTGGCTTTACCAGCTTCATGCCGGATCATTCGAGGACATGACGAATCTTTCCAAGGCCTTCCGCACCCAGATGAAAGAGCTGGCCAGATTCGCGGATCCGGAGATCGAAAAAATTCAAATTTCGAAGGACGGCACGAAGAAAATTCTCTTCAGACTGGAGGATGGCCTCTTTGTCGAGAGCGTCCTTATCCCGGGCAAGAACCATTGGACGATCTGCGTTTCCACCCAGGCGGGATGTGCGATGGGATGTGCATTCTGCATGACCGGCAGAGAGGGTTTGAAAAGAAATCTTCTCCCCTCGGAAATCACCGGACAGATACGCGTGCTCCGGACTGCCATGCCGGAGGGAGATAATATCAAAAACATCGTGATGATGGGAATGGGAGAACCCCTGGCAAACTATGAAAACACTCTGAAGGCGATCAGGATCATTACGTCTGATTTCGGATTTGGCTTTTCCAACCGAAAGATCACCGTCTCCACCTGCGGGCTTGCGCCCATGATTGAACAACTCGGCAAAGATATCTGTGTGAATCTCGCCATCTCTTTGAACGCACCTGACAATGAGACAAGAAGCGCTCTGATGCCTGTCAATAAAAAATATCCCATAGAAACAATTCTTGATGCCTGCGAGAACTATCCCATGCCCGGAAGGAGAATGCTTACCTTTGAATACATTCTTATTGCCGGCATCAACGACTCACCGAAAGATGCGGAAAGACTGGCGCGTCTTCTGAAAAGGATTCGTTGCAAGCTCAATCTGATCCTGTTCAATGAATTCCCCGGATCACCATTTAAAGCGCCCTCCCAGGAGGCAGTACATACATTCCAGCAAATTCTCCTCAACCACCACTACACATCAATCATCAGGGCGAGCAAGGGAAGCGATATCTTGGCCGCCTGCGGTCAGTTGAGCGGCCAGGTCGAGGAATGGAGGTGATACAGAAAAAATTATTTTACTCCATAAGGAACTGCGTTTTGCGTTGTCAGCGTGTACCTACCCCATAACAGCATGATGTATAAAAGGAGGGAATCCTATGCCTGGAGTTTTCAAAGACTATGTAAAAAATAAGTATAGAAAACAGGCTCCTCTTAAGGGAATCAGGGTAATAGAAGTCTGTACACTCCTCTTCGGACCCGCCGGTCCGTCGTTTCTGGCCGAGATGGGAGCCGAAGTAATCAAGATCGAATTGCCTCCGGTAGGAGATGTTACCCGCTCCCTGAACCCCTTCGGATGGTTTTACAAGGAACAGGGCCCCATGTTCATCCACATCAACCCATCGAAATATTACATGGCCCTGGATCTGCACATCGATATCGCACAAAACATCTTCAAAGAACTTTGCGCAAAAGCGGACATTGTTGAGTTCAACCTGCGGCCCGCGGTGACGAATCGGTGGAACATCGGTTACGAAGACATCAAAAAAGTGAACCCCGGCATTATCTACATTGAAAAGAACGGTTTCGGCCAGTGGGGACGCTATGCCGAGGAGGATAGGCCGTCCAACGACGGCGCCGCCCAGGCGCTGTCCGGCTATGCCTGGTTGTCCAGTTTTCCCAACAGGCCTCCGCTCAAGCAGAGCATCTGGATCTGCGATGTGTACGGAGCCATGATGGGCGAGGTTGCGGTGCTGGCAGCCCTCCATCACCGAAAAAAAACGGGGAAGGGACAGTATATCGAAATGTCTCAGAGCGAAAACATCATGCGGGCCATGGGGTGGGTCTGGCCCTACCAGCAGATGATGGGCAAGGGAGCGGAACCATCGGGAAACAGGGACCAATGCATCTGCCCTGCAGATACATTCCTCTGCAAAGACGGCGACTTTGTCGCCCTTGCGGCGCCTGCGCCGGATGAATTCAAGGGACTCTGCACGGCTATGGGGAAGCCGGAATTGGCCGACGAGTCAAGGTTTAAAGATCACACAACCAGGCTCAAAGAAGAAAACGCCCTGGCCATCCTTGCAATCATCGCCGGCTGGGCGGTCACCAAAACAGCCGACCAGATCGAAAAACTGGGCAAAAAACATGGTTTCGCCGCAAGCAGGCTTCACACCGCAAAGGATGAGTTTGAAGACTCCCACCGCAGGGCTCGCGGCTTCATTAAAGAGATTGATGATCCCATGTACGGAAAGTACGTGGATCATGAGTTTCCTGTGATGATGTCGGAAACACCGCCCAAACACCGCTGGAGTGTGAGGCCTGTCGGGTTTGACAATGACTATATCATGACGAAGATATTAGGGAGGAATCAGAGTCAGCTCAACGAACTCTACGCTCACGGGGTTTTGGGAAAATGGAAGGACCAGCAGGGCCGAAGGCCGCCTTCGGACTGGGACGGTCAATCCGGGGCCATATTAAGGAGGTGATGAACCATGGCAGACTATAAGAGAGCAAAATGGGCGGAATGGGCCGACCACATAAGGTCACTGGATGATCCGGCGAAGAATTTTGAAAAGCCTGAGGCTTTAGATGACCTTGTGGTAATCGATATAAGTTCGCGGAGCATGGCTGGATGTTACTGTTCGTCATTGCTTGCCGAACTCGGCGCGGAGACGATTCGCGTTGAACCGCCGGGAGGCGATCTGGTGAGAACCTATTCCCCGAATGGTATTATGGTAAAGGATACGGGCCTCGCCTACCTTCAGGAGGGACGAAACAAGTACCACATTACGCTGAACCTTGAGACAAAAGAAGGAAGGGATATGCTTCAATCCCTGGTAGGCCAGGCGGATATCCTGATTGAAACCTATCCGGCAGGAACCATGGATAAGTGGGGAATCGGCTATGAGGCACTCTCGGAAATCAACCCGCGTCTTATCTTTGTGTCAATATCCACCTTCGGCCAGTTCGGCCCGGAGAGTGGAAGAAAACAGTACGACTATGATAATGTTTCCCAGGCCCGCTCCGGCATACAGTACGCGACGGGAGAGGTGCTGCCGGAAGGAAAAACCATAGAGGAAATGCCGTATGCCGTTCCCACAAAAGCAGGCCCGTGGATTGCGTGGTCCGTCTCTGGTACCTTCGCTGCCATGGGCATCCTCGCAGCCCTCTATTATCGGGATATCACCGGCGAGGGGCAGGCCATCGATGTGGCCACACCGGAGGCCTATGGCCGCCTCAATGATTACCAGCTCATGTGGTACGGTGAAGCCGGTGTTATCAATGAACGCTTCGGCAACCTTGATACGGCGTTATGGCTCTATGGTTTCTATCCCACAAGGGATGGCGGCGTTTTCCTTGGCGGCCTCCGTTTAGAAATGTGGAAGGCCTTCGTGGATATGATGGGGAAATACGATGAGTGGAACGCGGATGAGTGGACAACCCTCGCGCCTTTCATGAAAAAAGACTGGCAGCTCAAGTACCAGTCCATGATCAACCCGTTAACGTCACAATTCACAAGCGAGGAGCTTACAAAAAAATCGGTCGAATACGCCAAGAGCGGCCGATTGGCTCCCATCACTCCTGTCGTGGCGGAAATCGTATCACCCTGGAAAGCGATGCACGATGAGAATTGGCAGGATCGGGGCATGTTCACACCGGTTCAGGATCCCGTCTATGGCTCTGTGCTTTGCGCCCAGGCGCAGTGGAAGGCAACAGAAACACCCCCTCGTACAAAGTGGGTATGCCGGCCTGTTGGTTACGATAACGGATTTATCTACCTCAAGTATCTCGGATATGGACCTGTTACACTGAAAGAACTGGAACGCAAAGGGATTATCTAAGATGACACATCCCAAACTGGTGGACGCAATGAGCCGCCCGGATTTTTATCCGCACCGGCCGGAACAGGTTGAATTGATCCAGACGCATATCTCCTACATATTCATTGCCGGGAACTATGTGTATAAAGTAAAAAAACCTTTTGATTTCGGATTTTTGGATTTTACCACCCTTGAAAAAAGAAAGTTTTATTGCCGGGAAGAGCTGAGATTGAACAGGAGGCTTGCCCCGGCGGTCTACCTTGAGGTCGTGGAAATCGGTGAGGATGCGGGCGGCAGCATCTTGTTTGGCACACAAGACCGGATTGTGGAATATGCCGTAAAAATGATCAAAATTCCTCAGGGCGGAATGCTGAAGACCCTACTCCGCAAGGGCAACGTCGATCGTTCCATCATGGATGTGATTGCGAGAAAACTTGTTCGCTTCCACAGGGACGCGGCAACAGGCGGCGCCATCGATGAAATCGGAGGTGTCAAAACAATTCGCCGGAACCATGATGAAAATTTTGCGCAGACAGAACATTACATAAATATTACCATCCCCGAGCGCCAGTACCATTTTGTGAAATTGTACATATACAGTTTCTTGGACAGGCATCACGCGTTGCTTAACGGAAGGGTAGAGAATCACAGAATCAGAGACTGCCATGGAGATCTGCACCTGGAGCATATCTGCATCATGGACTCCGGAGATGCCCACCAGAATGAGTGTACTCCCGACGACATCGTCATATTCGATTGCATCGAATTCAACGAGAGATTCCGGTACGAAGATGTCGCCGCTGAAGTGGCCTTCCTTGCCATGGATCTCGATTACAACGGTTACAGTGAATACGCAGAAGCGTTCGTGGAAGCCTATATGAAACACTCCGGCGATCGTGAAATCGGAACGCTCTTGAATTTTTATAAATGTTACTATGCGTACGTGAGGGGTAAGGTTACAGGCTTCAGAATGAATGACAGCTCAATCCGTCATGAGGAGCGCGAGGACGCGGTAAAAACAGCGAGCAGGTATTTCGATCTGGCCTGCTCTTACACAGCGAGACCGGAAAAGCCGACGCTGATCCTGATGGCCGGACTCATGGGAACAGGCAAAAGCATCCGTGCGAAACTCATTGCCTCTCGCTTAGGAGCCGACGTCATTCAGACCGATGTGCTGCGTAAGGAAGCGCTTGCCATCGCACCAAACGAACGGCACTATGAAGATTTCGGCAAGGGAATATACGGAGAAGAATTCACCCGAAAAACGTATGCAAAAGCCCTTGAGCTCGCCTCAGAAAAACTGATAACAGGTAAATCCGTGATAATCGATGCCTCATATAAAAATCGCAGGGATCGACAGGACGCGAGAGAGACCGCGAAAACACTTCAGGCAGATTTTTTCGTCATTGAGTGCATCTGCCCGGATGATATAGTCAAAATAAGACTTGCTGCAAGGATGTCCAATACGAAGGAAGTGTCGGACGGGCGATGGGAAATTCACCAGGCACAGAAAGATACCTTCGAAAAAATTAACGAAATTCCCGACGCTCTACACATCGTTCTTGATACTTCCCTGACGCCGGAAGAATGCACATACACGGCGCTGCAGAAAATAAAAGAATCAGGTTCTTCTTCGAAATAGGTATCATATTTTTAAGGATTTAATGGAGCGAGGGGTCAAGGATTCAGGTGAAATAAGGATTCATTCCCACCAAAAAAATTATAGTCTGTACTATTTTTTGTTTTTCTTTGATTCTTCTTCGGCGAGTCTTCTCTTTGATTCAGCGATAAAGTAATTTACCTTGTAATCCAGACCGAGGTTTGCATAGTTTTTCATGACCGTTTCAAACCTCTTCAGGGCGGCTTTATACTGTTTTTGCTTGAAATAGAAATGACCCACATAGAATTCATGCTCTCCCAAATTCTTTTTACACTCTTGTAACATTTTTTCCGCCATTAAAGAAAATTTGCTTGCGGGAAACCGGGCAATCAGTCTTTCAAATTCTTTTATGGCTTTTCGCGTCTCCGTTTGATCCCGGTCAATGCTGTACATCTGCTTGTAATGGCACATTCCAAGCTGATATATGGCGTAGGGAACATTTTCATTTATTGGATGGAGGTTTACAAAATCATTATATGCTATTTCTGCTTCACCGTAATTTTCGTCGCTGAAGTGAGAATCGGCAATTCCCATTTCCGCGATAATGGCAAGGCTATGCAAAGGAAACTCATCCTTGAGTCTTTGAAAATACTCAATTGCCTTCAGATACCAGCCATCCTGATAGGCCTCATACCCTCTCTGGTAGAGTATCTCGGGAGTACCCTTCGCCTTATCCGCACGCCCCCATAAGTGTTGCCACCAGCCACATCCTGAAAGTAAAAATATGGCAAACACAACAACAATGGATACTGATGTTCGCCCGCGCATCCCTCTTGCCATTGATTACAGCCCTTTTTTGATTAAGTCCTCAAGACGATTTTTTGGCACAAGACCTACGAGTTTTTCCATAATGCTACCCCCCTTAAACAGCACAAGCGTCGGAATGCTCATCACACCATATACAGTCGCCGTTTTAGGGTTTTCATCAATATTGATCTTGGCGACTTTGACACGGTCTCTGTATGCTGCCGCCAATTCTTCCACCACCGGCCCGATGGCCTTGCAGGGACCGCACCAGGGCGCCCAGAAATCGACGAGGACAGGTTTTTCCGACTTAAGAACCTCTTCATCGAAAGTGGTGTCTGTCAAGTGAATCAAGGATTCCTCGTTTGCCATACATAATCCTCCTTCTCACTACGTGATGGTGCTTTATGGCATAGAGAAATAAGCAATGTCAAACGCTATTTAATAATGGCCGTGTTCTTTTGACAGGAAAAAATGAATCTGGTATAAGAACAATCAATTAGTGCTGGAATCTCACGGAAGACCCTCATGCCCTGTGGTGACACCACGAAGCATGAAAACAAATCCTCTCCCTCAGGTATAGAAAGGGGATCACTCCCCGCCCGTGTTACCCCACCAGGGATGAGGAAAACCGGGAGGGGGCTATCGCCATAGGAAGAAAATGGAACCTCTGGGCATCATATCAGGCATCATTCTTCTCCAGGACAAGGGTATCTTGGGTAATCTACAAGAAAGAGAAATGGCAACGGAATTTGGCAAGGCATGTGTGTATATTTCCGATGATATTGCCTTCATACCACGGCATGGTAAGGACCCTAAGAATCACATCCTCCCCCATCTCATCAATAATCAGGCCAATCTCAAGGCACTGAAGGATATTGGCGTCAAAAAAGTCATCAGTGTCAACTCCACGGGATCACTCAATAAAAAATTAAAGCCGGGAACGATTGTTGTCCCGGATGACTTCATCATGTTTCCCGGAACACCAACCACGCTTTCCCAAAAAGCCCTCCACATCACACCGAAGCTGAGTGACGTGGTCAGGAAAGAATGGATTGAAGCGGCCCATGACTGCGGAATCAAGGTTTCGGACGGTGGGATATATTGGCAAACCACAGGTCCCCGCCTGGAAACAAAGGCGGAAATCGCTATGATGTCCCGTTTTGCCGATCTTGTCGGGATGACCATGGCCAGCGAAGCCGTTATCGCCCAGGAGCTGGGGTTACACTATGCGGCTCTCTGTTCTATTGATAACTATGGGCACGGTCTGGGAGAAAATGAATTGACCATCGAAGAAATACTCCGGCATGCAAGGAGAAATACGGAAATCATAATAAAAATTGTCAGACGCTACATCGAAAGGAGAAAGGGATGAAATTTTCCACAAAAGGAGATGCGGGAGAAACAAGTCTGTTGGGTGGGCAGAGGGTTCCAAAATATGATGCGAGACCGGAAACCTATGGAACCTTGGACGAGGCAAGCTCTGTTCTCGGGGTAGCCAGGGGTGTGACAAAAAATCAGAAAATCAAGGATATTATCCTCAGCGTTCAGAAAGATCTTCTCATCATGGGAGCAGAGCTCTCCAGCCTGCCCGAAGATATTCAAAAGCTTACCCGCAGAATTCAGGGAAATGATGTGGAGCGTCTGGAAAAAATAATTGACGACCTTCAGCAAAATGTCACATTAAAAAACGAATTTATTTACCCGGGTGAAACGGTTATATCAGCCCACATAGATGTGGGGAGGACAATCATACGAAGGGCCGAAAGAAGAGCCGCCGGCCTGAAAGATGAAGGACTTCTTAACAATGCCGATATTCATAAATATCTCAACAGGTTAGCCGACATGCTCTTTGTGCTCGCGCGATACGAAGAGCAGAACGGATAACCTTCAGAAGGCCCCCAACTGACATGGCTTCACCTTTATTTTTAAAGCCTCACAGGCGGCCGAAATCTCCATTTTGGGAATGCCGAATTGTGTCGCCATATTCCAGGCAGCCTGGCAGGGAAGACGGCCATTCACGAGGGCTTCCCGTAGTGACTTTTCCAATGCTCCGGGTACACTGTTCGCAGGCTTCACAATCATCTTCTCAGGACTGTAGCCGAAGAGGCCCAATTGACATTTGCTGATACGAATTTCCATCAGATCAACGGCGAGCCCAACATCCTGCATAGTCACCTTTAACGCACCCGCAATTATCTCTGCATCGGCGCACGTAATAATGCCATCGATACTTTTTTTCTCCACAGCCCGGGCAATGTTCTCATTGCTTTTCACATCGGTCGGATGTTTTCCTTTATAATTTCCTGCATCACTATGAGTCATCGTATATTTAACCTCCTGCGTTCATTCATTCTTTTCTGTTGTCTATAACCCTGAGGGCTTTCCCTTCGGTGCTCGGAAGGCTTCCCGGTCCGACAAGTTCAACTTTCGGAGTAATCAAAATGTCCGTCCGCAGTTCATCAATGATCCTTTTTCTCAAACTCTCGCGTTGTTTTGCGTCACCCGCGAATAATTCATTCTGCACCTCGGCCTTGACAATCATCATGTCATCATACCCTTCCCTTTCCAGGATGATGACAAAATTTGTCCCCACGCCGGGTATCTCCATCAATTTCTTTTCGATCTGGATGGGAAAGATATTGACCCCTTTTACAATCATCATATCATCGGTTCGCCCCTTGATACGGTCGATCCTCCTGTGTGTTCTCCCACATGCGCACTGCCCGGGAATAATACGGGTCAGATCCTTGGTGCGGTATCTTATGATGGGCATCCCCTCTCTCATGAGCGTGGTCAGGACGAGCTCTCCTTCTTCCCCTTCAGACACAGGCTTCAATGTATGCGGATCGATGATTTCCACGAAGTAATGGTCTTCCCAGATGTGCATCCCGTTTTGATAAGGACACTCGAAAGACACACCCGGCCCGTTCATCTCCGAAAGACCGTAGGAATTAAATGCCTTGATCCCGTAAATCTCCTCGATTTTTTTTCTCATCTTTTCCGAATGAGGCTCAGCCCCGATAAAAGCGATCCTGAGCTTTGTATCATTCCGGGGATCTACATTGAGCTCCTCGAAAACCCGGGAGAGATGCAGGGCATAACTCGGAATGATATGGATTACCGTCGTATCGAAATCACGCATCAGTTGAATCTGCCGCTTACTGTTGCCCGCCCCTGCCGGTATGACCAAAGCACCTACTTTTTCAGCGGCATAGTGAAAACCAAGACCTCCCGTGAAAAGTCCGTAGGACATCATGTTCTGGAACACGTCTCCTTTTCTCATGCCCGCCATATATACGCACCGGGCAAGGACATTCGTCCATGCCTGTATGTCATGCGCCGTATGAAACACTACCGTGGCACGTCCTGTCGTTCCGGAAGAAGCGTGCATGCGGATCACCTCATCCTTTGGAACGGCAAGTAGTCCATAGGGCCAGTTCTCCCGTAAATCGTCTTTCGTAGTAAAAGGAATATTCTTGATACTCTCCAAAGAGTCTATTCCGTCTGAATCCAGTCCAATATCAATAAACAGCGTATGATAGTAGGGCGATTTTTGCGCGATCTTCACTGTCTCATTGAATCTTAAAAGCTGGAAGGCCTCCAGGCTCCCACGGTCCTTTGTCTCCACATCATTTTCCCAGTACATTCACCGCCTCCCGAATTTACATCACGCCCACTCTTACAACCCGTCAAAAATTTTATCAAGGCAAATCTCTCCTTACCAAAGCGGCAGATCAAAAAAGTCTTGCGTTAAAAATCTCAGTCAAGTACAGAATTAAAAGTGAAGTATTGACATATAACCATGAATCGGATTGAAAAACGGTCTATGACAGGGATTATTTTATCAGGCGGGAAAAACATAAGAATGGGAACGAACAAAGCCTTTCTCACGGTGGGAGGGGAACGCCTGATAGACAGAACAACCCGAATTTTCAAACAGCTATTTGATGAAGTCATCCTGGTTACAAACTCCCCGCTGGACTATCTCGATCATGACGGCATAATTGCCACAGATATCATAAAAGATAAAGGGGCCCTGGGAGGGCTCTATACAGGGCTCTTTTTTGCCACCGGCGAACACGCCTTTATCTCCGCATGTGATATGCCCTTTCTGAATATGTCATTTATCCAGCATATGGCAGAATGCGCCCGTGGATATGATATTGTAGTGCCCAGGTCAGCTGATGGTCTTCAGCCCCTCCATGCGGTGTACTCGAAAAAATGCCTTCCCCCCATGAAAAATCTCATTGACCGGAATCAACTGAAGATTACCGGTTTTTACCGGGGACTGAAAATCCTGGAGATCACGGAGGATGTCATCAAGTCTTTTGATCCTGAAGGAAGGATGTTTATTAATGTCAATACCAGGGGTGATCTTGAGCAGCTTTCATCTTGCTGAAACTCATAAATTTCCTCTCAACGATATTGCCGAAATATTTTCATTGATTATTAACACCTCGCAAAGTGTAGTAAAAGATTGACAACAGGTAACAGAATAGATATAAAAAACAATAAGTTTACCGAGGAACAAGAAATGTTCAGAAAGGCAGCCAGAGAATTTGCCGAAGTAAAGCTGACCCCATGGGTGGCTGAGATGGAAGCAAGCGGCAAAGTGTGTGATGCCGTTGTGAAGGCCCTGGCAGAAGCCGAAATGATGGCAGTGACCATTCCGGAAGAATATGGCGGACTGGGACTGGGCTATATGGCGCGCATGATCGCCCTTGAGGAAATCAGCCGCATTTCCGTGGCCACGGCCATGATGCTGCAGGTGTTTGCCCTGGGCATCGAACCGATTGTAAAATTTGGAAACGACGCGCAAAAGAGTAAATATCTTCCCGGCATGGCCACGGGGGAGCGTCTCTCCACCACTGCCGTTACAGAACCCACCGGAGGGTCCGATCCAACCGGAGGCCGGACAACCTATCGCAAAGACGGAGACCATTATATCATCAACGGCCGTAAGTGTTTTATCACCAACGCTCATATCGCCGATACCCTTACGCTCCTGGCCAAGGATGAAGCGGATCCCAAAGCATTCACGACCTTTCTCATCGAAAAAGACATGCCGGGTTTTAAGGCAACCCATGAAGAGAACAAGATCGGCATGCGGGGATGCAACACCGGCGAGCTTTCCTTTGAGGATCTGCGGGTTTCCAAGGGACAGATAGTAGGTGCTGAAGGCAAGGGGCTGCGGGTTGCCATGGCGGCAATCGGCGATGTCGGCCGGGGCGGCATGGTAGGCTGCGCCATAGGATTGCAGGCAGCCTGTCTCGAGGCCTCGTTGAAATTCGCAAAGGAGCGCATCCTGTACGGAAAACCAATCAGCCAGCTGCAGAGCATTCAAAACAAGCTGGCCGAAATGAAAATTGATCTTGATGCCGGACGTCTTCTGGCGTACCGGGCGGCAGCCCTTCAGGATAAGGGTCAAAATGCGAGCAATGAGTTCGCCGTGGCAAAATACTTTACCACGGAAGCCGCGCAAAAAGCGGCAAAGATGGCCGTCGATATCCATGGTGGTTACGGGTGTATGGTGGAATATCCGGTGACCCGCTACTTGAGAGATGCTTTTGTACTGGGACCGTCGGCAGGTACATCGGATATCATGAAGGTGATCATCGCGCGATGGGTGCTGTCATAGAAGAAATGCATGTGTGTAAGATGAACCTTTTTGTCCCGGGCAGATGAAAAACAAAACGAGGACAAATATCCTATGTATAATATTGTCGTATGCATGAAAGCCGTGCCGGATCCCAAGCAGGCTGATCAGATTCGGATCGATCCGGTCACAAAAACCCTGAAACGCTCCGAGGTGCCCCTGGTATTAAATCCTTTGGATAAAAATGCCATGGAAGCGGCTCTACACATCAAGGAAACGAGGGGAGCTTTTTTGACTGCAATCAGTATGGGGCCTCCGGAGGCAGGCAACATCGTCAAGGAATGTCTTGCCCTTGGCGCGGATCAGGGCATTTTGCTTTCAGACAGAGCTTTTGCCGGCGCAGACACGTATGCCACGGCATTTACCCTGGCCAAGGGTATTGAAAAAATCGGGCAGTATGACTTGATTTTTTGCGGGATGGCCAGCAGTGACGGCGGAACAGAATGGGTAGGCCCGCAGATTGCCGCCTTCCTTGGGATGCCGGTGGTGACCATGGTCGAAGAACTCACCGATACAGGGCCGGAGTCATGGAAGGTCAAAGCCTGCATCGAAAACGGATACCGCCTGATGCAGGTGAAGCTTCCTTCTGTTTTCACGGTGACCCGTACACTTAATTCTCCCCGGGTTCTTTCATTTTCAGGAATCATCAAGGCCAGAAAAAAGCAGATTCTCTGCTGGTCCGCACGTGATATGGGTATCGCTGAAGATATGGTGGGGCTTTCAGGTTCTCCCACCATGGTGTCGGCCATGACCACCCGATCCATAAGGCGGCAGGTCGAGATCATCAACGGCACGAGTGAGGAAAAAGCTGAAATGTTAGTGCAGAAATTGGCTGATGCAGGTCTAATCTGATGAGGCTGTTGAAAAACACCCATCTACTTTGTTGCGCTACGGCCCTCATTGCTCACATATTTACAATATATGCTCCGCGCCTCGGTCCTCGCGCGCCTCGCATCTGAACATTTTTGAACAGCCTCTGAAAATGTGTTATTCAACACCATTTGAAGGGTTGCCGTGACAGAACGCGGGAAAGCAGGAGTCAGGCCGTGGCTTCGATCCCAGGAGATAACAGGAAGATACAAGTGATTCGCAAAGAAAAGGTTCAGTAAATGATAAAAGAAGATACGTGCGGCCCCATCTGGGTGTTTGCCGAGCAAGAAGAAGGAAGAATTCAGGACGTTTCCCTGCAGCTTGTCGGCAAGGCCCGCGCGCTTGCCGGCGAGCTGAATACGACCGTTGAAGTCATCCTGTTGGGCGACAGGATTAAAGACCAGGTTCAACCTTTGTTCGCTGCCGGTGCTGACAGGATTTATCTGGGTGATGCGCCAACTCTGTTATGGTACCAACCTGAGATTTACACGGAGATTATCGTCTCTCATGCCGAAGAAAAAAAGCCCGAGATCTTGCTGATCGGCTCCACACACACGGGCCGGGAACTTGCACCCATGGTGGCGGCCCGTTTAAAAACCGGTCTGACCGCGCACTGCATCGATCTCACCATCAATGAAAACCGAATCCTGGAACAGTGGATTCCGGCCTATGGAGGACTGATATCGATCATTTGTCCAAAGAATCGCCCCCAGATGGCCACGGTGGCAAGAGGGGTTTTTCCAAGGCCCAATATGGATGAAAAGTGTCATGGAGATATTGTCATGCTGGATATCCCGACCAGCATTCCCGGAAAGATACAAACTCTGCAGGTAGTCCGCCGGGAACCGGAAACCGTACCCCTGGAATCCGCCGCTATTGTAGTTGCAGGAGGTGCCGGCGCAGGGAATGCAGAGGTCTGGCGACAGATTGCCATGTTAGCACAGACGCTTCACGCGGCCTTAGGGTGCACACGGCCGGTGGTTGACGAAGGCTGGGCCGGACATGAGACCATGATCGGTCAGAGCGGAAAAATGGTGAGCCCTGATTTGTACATCGGTATCGGTCTTTCCGGTGAGTTGCAGCATCTCATCGGTGTCGTAGGCGCCAAGGTGATGGTTGCCGTCAACAAAGACGCCAAGTCTCCCGTATTTGAACAGGTAGATTACGGGATTATGGAGGATTGCCGGACATTCGTTCCCCTGTTAATTGAAAAAATCAACGCGTACCGTTCACGCCAGGCGGGAACGTAAATTTTAACGTTCATGACCGGATTTAAACCCCATTCTCAGTGCTTTATTTCATAAGTTCTGTGTCATATCGACCAAAGGAAGATATCTTTCTCCGCACGAATTGCACAGGAGTGCATGCGTATATATGAAATGAGGGATTAAGGCTCTTGCCGTCAAACCAACGTCTCTTGTTTGATATTGCACTTCGCCGGGAAACAATGTATTTTTACTACAATCATTCATATAAACGAGAAGGCGTATCAGATACATGGATACATTCGATGTGATCATCGTGGGAGCTGGTCTTGCCGGTCTGGGCGCAGCCTATACATTAGCAGGCAATGGTCTTGAGGTGCTGGTCCTGGAACGGGGGGACTATCCCGGCGCAAAAAACGTTACAGGTGGCCGCATCTACGTGAACCCCATTCGCGATCTTTTTCCCGGTCTCTTCGAAAAGGCCCCTCTGGAACGCTTCATTGCACGTGAAGAACTCACCCTCATGACAAAGGACCGCTCGGTGGCCCTGACTTACTCCGGGAACGAACTTCGGGAAGAACCTCACCAGAGTTACAGCATACTTCGCGCAAAATTCGACCGGTGGCTTGCCGAACAGGCTGAAGAGCAAGGGGTTATGGTTCTCTCCAAGATCAGGGTCGACGACGTCATCAAAGAGAACGGGAAAATCTCCGGGGTTCTGGCAGGGGGTGATGAACTGAGGGCCGATGTGGTTATTGCCTGTGACGGTGTGCTATCGCTTTTGTCGGAAAAGGCAGGTCTTCAGTCACCTCCCTCCCCTCAAAACTTTGCCCTTGGTATAAAGGAAGTGATCTCTTTGGATTCCGGGGTGATCAATGACCGCTTCCGCCTGGAAGGCAACGAGGGCGCGGCGCATCTTTACGTAGGTGACATAACACAGGGTAAATTCGGAGGCGGTTTTCTCTACACGAACAGGGAAAGCCTCAGCCTGGGAGTCGTCATCGGCATCGAGGACGCCATAGACGAGAAGAATCCCATTGAAGTGCCGGCACTTCTGGAAGCGTTCAAAAGCCGGCCTGAGATCACTCCTCTCATTAGAGGAGGAAACTCGGTTGAGTATTCGGCCCATGTCATCCCGGAAGGTGGATTCAAAGCAATGGGGAACCTTTATGGAAACGGCATTCTGGTTGCGGGGGATGCCGCCGGGTTGGCGCTGAATATTGGTTTCACTGTGAGAGGTATGGAATATGCCCTGGCATCGGGCTACTTCGCCGCCCAGACCGTCCTTAAGGCGCGGGAAGCAGGAAATTTTAGTGCCGTGGCTCTTGGTATATACAAGAGGCTCCTCGAGGAGGGTTTCGTCCTCCAGGATGCAAAAAACTTCCAAGAAACACCTGCTGTTCTCAGCAATCCCCGGGTTTTCACCCACTACCCGGAAATGATCGGAAACCTCATGAAGGACATTTATGCGGTCCCGGCCGGTCCCAAAGAGAGGCTTTACCCGACACTGAAAAGGCATGTAAGCCTGGGAGAATTATGGGGCATTGTGAAGGATATGAGAGAGGTAATGAAGATATGAGCGAGACGATGGATATGAAGGCCAAGCTGGGGCTCAATGTATTCAAACCCGCCGCGGTTCCGCATATCAAGATCAAACAAGAGATGGAAAGAGATCCCCGTCTGACGTCGGCCTTGAGACTCTGCCCTGCGGGGCTTTACAGTGTAAGCGAAAGCGGGGAGGTTGTGCTCGCCACCATCGACGGGTGCCTGGAGTGCGGCACCTGCAGGCTCGCATGCGGTACGGAGGTTCTGGAGTGGGATTACCCTGAAGGAGGGACGGGCGTACAGTATCGTTTTGGATAAGAACGGGACAGGCGAGATGCCTGCGTGACAAGGATTCCTCGTTGCACCCGAAATGACAAAACGAATCAAAAAGATAATAAGGAGGTACATCATGGACTTCACACTGACAGAGGAACAGGAACTGATTCGCCAGAACATGCGGGAATTTTGCAAGAAGCACGTGGACCCCATCGCGGTGGAAATCGACGAGAACAGCCGCCACCCCGCAGAGTTGCTTCAAAAGCTTGCAGATGGAGACTGGATGGGCATGCCCATTCCGCAGGAATACGGGGGTGCTGGCGCAGACCAGTTGACGTTCGCTATCGCGGTGGAGGAGCTTTCCCGGTCCTGCGCTTCTACCGGGTTTACCCTTTCGACTCATGCGGGTATCGTGTGCATGATGTTCCTCCTCTTCGGGACAGAAGATCAAAAGAAGAAATTCCTGATCCCCCTGGCCAAAGGGCAACACCTGGGAGCCTTCGCCCTGACTGAACCCGCGGCGGGCACCGATATAATGGCCGCTACCGCGAGCGCCATAATCGATGGTAACGATTACGTCATCAATGGTACCAAGACCTTTACCACCAACGGCCCGACAGCCGAAACGTACCTTGTCTTTGTCTGGACGGATAAAGCGGCAGGTCGGAAGGGCATGAGCACCCTCATCGTCCCCAGAAGCGCGCCCGGCCTGAGAGTGGGAGAACATTTCAAAAAGATGGGGCTCAGGTCATCTCAGACATCGGAGATGATCTTCAAAGACTGTCGCATACCCAGGGAAAACCTGCTGGGGAAAGAAGGAATGGGACTTCAGATGGCCATGACCGGCTTCGACCATGGCCGGATCGGGATCGCCGCCCAGTGTGTGGGTATCCTCCAGGCTGCCCTGGATGAATCTATCCGGTATTCCAAGGAGCGTGTCCAGTTCGGCACTCCCATTGCGCGCCATCAGGCTATCGCCTGGATGATCGCGGACATGGCCACGGACCTCTCCGCCGCCCGTTTCCTTACCTATCATGCTGCCTGGCTCAAGAACCAGAATAAGCCTTTCAGCAAGGAAGCCGCCATGGCAAAGCTCTATGCATCTGAGGCAGCCATGAAACACACCATAAAGGCGGTGCAGATCCATGGTGGCTACGGCTACTGCAAGGGCGCCAAGGTGGAGCGGTTGATGCGCGATGCCAAGATCACCGAGATCTACGAAGGCACCTCGGAAGCACAGAGGATGGTGATCTCTGGAAGTTTGTTTCGGTGAAGGATGAGTGGTAAATTACATGTCCAATCGCAACAGATAATGTCCATCAAAGGGTTCACTATTTACTGCTCACGGTATGATCTTAAGCTACCCGTGTAAGGAGCACCGGTACCGTTGCTCGCGTTAAAACTTTTTCTGCTACGCTTATGAACATCCGGGCAAGCTTACTGCGGCTATGCATCGCCATAGCTATAAGATCATACGAGTTTTCGGCAGCATACTGGATAATGACCTCTTCGGGAAAACCCTCCTGGCATATCCAGTTTACCTCCAGTCCCTTCGCCTTTAAAACATATGCGGTCTTTACAAGATTCTTCTTCGCAGCCCGCTGAAACGCTCCTATAACTGATTCGTAAATTGAGGTGTCCGCATCGGCAAGATGTACCTTTTCCGAATTATCAACTACTGTCAACAGCGTAATATGTGCGTGCAGGCTTTTTGCGAGATCTTCAACACAGGGCAAAATTTTTGCAGCCACTGTTGTACCATCCAACGGAACTAATATCTTCTTGATCATATTGTCCTCCTTTCTTTTTGTTAGAATTCGTTTTCTGCTCCTTTCCCTGTCATATTCTTATCAGTCACAATGGACTACTTCGAAAAATGATGAGATCCAAGAGCATTAAAAAAGAAAAGAAACATTACTTATATGATATTGATGCGTGATGCGAAATTACACTTACCGTCTTTATATGCATAAAACCATTTGTTTATAGATTAAATTAGTGTTCTTTCAAAAACAATGCTAATTATTCATAGGTTATTTACCAGGTGAATACTGGTATCAAGAGCATGTTAATTGAGAAGAGTTTAGGCAAGTTTTTAGAATATTTCACGTAAGTGATGCAACGGCGCGCAGAGCGATGCCGATATGCATCTTACGCACCTTGGGATTACAGTTATGATAACATTTTATTATTATTAACACTTTTTCTATATCACACCAGAATTCAAGGCCCTAAATCCTATTAGTCAAATCCGTTTTGTCTGGGATTTAATTTCTTACGTTCAACAAATTATCCTCCTTCATTAACTTTTTTCAAACCCTCCAACCCTTAGTTTGAGAGATAGTGTTGTTGATATAAAAAAGTCAATTCATGACAACGTATAACTGTGCCAATAATTCGAATTTAAACGATTTTATCTTAGTATCTTTCTTGAAAAAAATTAAAAATTTTATGTCTACCAGTTACGTCATTTACTATCTCACGTCAGTACTTCATACGCAGCACTCTATGTGAAATCTAAATTACTGGCACGTAACTTGCCCTCTATGAATTGAACTTAGCATAAAAAGTAAAAGGACAATTTAAATTAAGTCGAATTCAAAAATCGTTGGAGGTAGTAGCGTGGTAAAATTCATGTCTGCAGAAGAAGCGGTTAAGCTGATCAAAAATGGAGATACTGTTGCGACATCCGGATTTGTCGGAATGGGTCATCCGGAAGAAATTTCAAAAGCTGCTGAAAAGAGTTTTTTAGAAACCGGTGAACCGAATAACCTAACACTTACGTTTGGCGCAAGCCAGAATGATGGAAAATCAAATTGGGGATTGAATCGCTGGGCAAAAGAAAAAATGTTGAGGAAGGTCGTATCAGGTCACTGGGCGCTTCAGCCGGATATGATCAAGTTGGCTGTTGCCAACAAAATAGAAGCATACAACATACCCCAGGGCGTAATTCTCCATGTGTTTCGAGCCACCGCCGGCAAGAAACCGGGAATCCTCACGCACGTCGGTCTCAGAACGTTTGTGGATCCCAGGGAAACAGGTGGAAAGCTCAACAGCATCAGCCACGAGGAGTATGTCCGTCTCATGGAAATTGACGGCAAGGAATACCTCTTCTACAAGGCCATACCCATCGACGTTGCCATTGTTCGTGGAACTACGGCGGATGAAAACGGCAATGTGTCCATCGAAAGAGAAGCTATCTCCCTGGAATTTTCCTTATTGGCGCTTGCCGCCAAGGGGTCGGGCGGTAAAGTAATCGTGCAGGTGGAAAGGGTGACAAAAGCGGGAACCCTTCATCCCATGATGGTCAAGATCCCGAAAGTATTTGTGGATGCCATTGTTGTCGCGAAACCTGAAAACCATTGGCAGGTTCCCATGGCCGAGCAATACAACCCCAGTCTGTGCGGTGAAACCAGGGTCCCTCTCAACCAAGTTTCCCCACTGCCGATGAGCGAGAGAAAAGTTATTTGCCGAAGGTGTGCTATGGAGCTTATTCCCAACGCAGTTGTAAACCTCGGCATCGGCATGCCGGAAGGCGTCGGAGTCGTTTCGGCTGAAGAGGACATCAGCAGTTTAATGACCATGACAGTTGAGCCGGGAGTAATCGGCGGTGTTCCTCTCGGCAAACTCTATTTTGGCTCGGCAATAAACCCTGAAGCGCTGGTTGATCATCCCATCATGTTTGATTTTTATGATGGCGGCGGACTCGATTTGGCCGTGCTAGGCATGGCGGAGATGGACCAATACGGGAATGTGAATGTAAGCAAGTTCGGTCCAAGGATAGCAGGTGCGGGGGGATTTATTAATATCTCACAGAGCGCAAAGAAGGTGGTGTTCTGCGGAACACTCACAGCCAGTGGTCTTGAGTTAGGGATCGGCGATGGAAAGCTGAAAATAGTAAAAGAAGGCAAGATAAAAAAATTAGTCAAAAAAGTGGAGCATATTACCTTCAGCGGCGAATATGGAAAAACAAGCGGTCAGAAGATCCTTTACGTCACCGAGCGGGCCGTTTTTGAACTTACGCCTGAAGGCGTTATGCTGACGGAGATTGCTCCCGGCCTGGATATGGAGAAGGATGTATTATCTCAGATGGAATACAAGCCACTCATCGCTCCTAAGGTTAAATTGATGGATGCACGCCTTTTCCAGGAAGGGACGATGGGCATCAAACCTGAGATATTGAATAAGACTAAACTTTAAGACTTAATATTTAGATCAAGGAAATAATTTAAGGAGAACAACAAAATGGCATTGAAGACAAGAGAAGAATACAAAAAATCACTGAAAGAAATGAGGCCGAATGTTTACAAGTTCGGGGAGTTGATTGAGGATGTTACAACTCACCCCGTAACAAAGAGGGTTGTCGAAAGCCATGCAAGGGCATTTGACGCATCGCACGACCCGAAATACGCGCAGGACTTCACTGCTACATCAACCTTCATAAGCGGCGAAAAGATTCATCGATGGAGTTCCATGATGGAAACGCTGGAAGATATCATGGCTAATTCAAAACTGAAGAGGTGGATGTACCGCTTTACGGGAAGCTGCACCGGTGGAGTGTGTGTCGGATGGAACGCCCAGAATGTTATGTGGAATATCACGGCGCTTATGGACAAGGAATACGGAACGAAATACCAGGAGCGTCTCAAGAAATGGATTATCAATTATCAGAAAAATGGCCTCGTCGTGGCGGGCGCTCTCACAGACGCCAAAGGGGACCGCAGTCTGAGACCATCACAGCAGGCCAATCCGGACAGCAATCTGCATATTACAGAAGTCCGTGAAGATGGAATCGTCATCAGCGGAATGAAGGCGATGATTTGCGGTGTGGCCGCCTCTAACGAGATATTTCTTTTGCCGGGAGGCGCCTACAGGGAAGAGGATCAGGATTACGCCGTGTGCTGCGTTGTGCCACGGGATATAAAAGGTCTTACAATCGTGGAGGCCCGCAGGCCGAGCGACACCAGAGAGCTGGAAGGCGGATTCGATATTCCCGAGACAGGCATTACTCAAGGTTTCCTGTTTTTCAAAGACTGTTTTGTCCCGAACGACAGAGTGTTTATGTGCAAGGAATTCAAATATTCCGGCAAAATCATAGAATTCTTTACCGCCAACTACCGTGCATGCATTGGCGCCTGTGTCGCCGGACAGGGAGACGTAATGATTGGTTCTGCAGCGCTTATGGCGAGGACGAACGGATTGGCGGCGGGCACATTTGCAGGCAAGATGGTCGAAATGGCAGTGAATAATGAAACCACCTACGCAATGGGAATCGGTGCGATGGCTTTAGGAAAAAAGGGCCCGGGAGGCATGTGGGTTTCAGATTCCTTGACCGCTCATGCCAACAAAGTACATGTGGCGACTCTCCCGTATGAAACAAAGCGTATTTGCCAGGATATCGGGGGTGGTATTGTTGAAACGGGATGTTTCCCATCATCGAAGGACTTTAATGATCCGAAATTAGGATCCATGGTTCAATCAGCATTGAAAGCCAGTGATAAATTCACTGCGGAATCAAGGGCGCGCGCAGCAAGGCTTTCAGAGTGGCTGACCCTTGGCGCAGGTGTTCCCGGCTGTATGCACGGCGGCGGTTCTCCTGATGGTGCAAAATTGGTTGTCAGATCTCTGACTCCCGTTGATCAGTTTGCTGATTATGCCAGAAAAATCGCTGGAATTACTGAAGAGATACCGGAACCGGAAAAGAAGAAAAAGTGATGAGGTGTGGGTGAGTGAATCTGTTCCCGCGACAGCGGGAACAGATTGCATATTTTTTTGAAAGAGAAAAGAAGTAAGTGTCTGGCATGTATAATAATAGATAGGAGGAATTTTATATGAGTCAAGCAGTAGCTGAAACAGTTGATGCGAAAGCGAAAATTGCTGTCTTAGGGAAAAAAATGTTGAGGTATCGGTGGATTACTTATGGAATGTTCCTGTTAACGTATATTTTTGTCTATTTCGACCGTGTTGCACCGGCCGTTGTTGCACCGGAGCTGATGAAGGAATTTGGTCTGTCGGCGACCACCCTCGGTATCTTATCATCGATGTACTTTTATCCTTATGCGGCGATGCAGTTCCCGTCAGGAGTCCTGTCCGATAAAATCGGCCCCCGGCTTTCGATGAGTTCATTCTTCATCATCGCGGCAATCGGCACGGCGCTCTTTGGTATGGCGCAGACGTTCGGTTGGTGCATATTTGGCCGCTTTTTAATGGGTGTCGGCGTCGCGGTTGTTTGGATGCCCTGTATGAAGATCCTGTACAACTGGTTCCGGCCGAATGAATTAGCGACGCTTACAGGCGTGATGCTCACCTGGGGCAATGTCGGCGCCATACTCGCGTCCGCACCGCTTGCCTTTCTGGTGGGTATCGTTGGATGGCGGAATTCATTCTTATGGTTAGGCGCTTTTATGGTCATCATCTCTATCGTTGACTACATAATCGTCCGCAATAAACCGAGCGATATGGGATACCCGACAGTATCGGAGATCGACGGCATTGATTACTACCCGGCACAGACTGCGGCGCAGAAGACTACTTTTAAGGAAAATTTCTTTAAGCTCTTAAAGATGAAGAACTATTGGTTAATATCACTCTACGCGTTTGTTATTTATGGTACGGTCATGGGATTCCAGGGGCTCTGGTTCATTCCCTATGCGCAGCAGGTAGTAGGCTTGCCCAAGCAACAGGCAGCCAACATGCTCATGTTCTGGCCGATAGGGATGGCATTAGGGTGTTTTGCGGCCGGTTTCGCTTCCGACCGAATTCTGAAATCACGCAGGAAGACTTCCCTGTACGGCATGATTATCTACGTTGTGTCCTGGATTCCATTAGCTTTCTTCGCCGGATCGATCCCCCCTAACATGTTTTATCCATTGTTATTTGTCATGGGCTTTTTCTGCGGCGCATATGTGCCCAATTACGCACACATAGCCGATGGCCAGCCGACCAGTTTCATGGCGACATCCAACGGGATGCTGAACATATGGTACTTTATAGGCGGGGCTGGATACCAGGCATTGATGGGTGTGGTGCTTGATATGTACGGGAAGGTTGACGGTAAATTTCCGGTTGAAGCCTATCAAGCCACTTTCATGTTCTGTATGGTATCGCTCGTCGCCGGTGCAGTGGCGATGTATTTCACAACCGATTCTAAACCAATAATAACAAAGAAAGCTGCGTAGAAAAGGCAGAATAGTTTCATATTATCTATAACATAGCGGGGTATGGCACATGGTTGCAGCGGGTATTTTGCTGACGGTGAAACTGCCATACCCCCTATAATAAAAAAGACTTTTATTTTAAGAAGCGTGACTGTTAAAGAATCTGAAACGGATGATGCATCCTTTGGCTTAGCTTCTCTTTAATCCGTTAAATACCTGTCTGACAGACACGTTTATGACATCGCTGCTTCACTATAACCATGCAAAAAAACACTTAATCATTACATAACCGGGAGTGTGAATAAGAATGGAAATTGTTGTATGCGTCAAACAGGTGCCTGATACCACAGAAGTCAAAATTGATCCTGTCACCAATACGCTGGTCAGGGAGGGAGTGCCGAGCATTGTGAATCCCTTCGACAAATACGCTCTGGAAATGGCGTTGCAGCTTAGAGATAAACACGGAGGAAAGGTTACTGTACTGAGTATGGGGCCGCCGCAGGCCGCAGCAGCATTGCGGGAATGTATCGCTATGGGAGCCGATGAAGCCATTCTTTTGAGTGATAGGGCGTTTGCCGGTTCGGATACTCTGGCTACCTCCTATACATTGTCCCAGGCAGTGCGTAAAATGGGCAATGTCGATTTGGTCATTTGCGGCAAGCAGGCAATTGACGGAGATACGGCCCAGGTCGGACCGGAGATGGCGGAACATCTTGGCATTGGCCAGTTGACTTACATAAGCAAGATCGAATTTGACGGCGAAAAAATCATTGCAGACCGTGAACAGGACGAGGGATATGATGTTATTGAAGCGAAATTGCCCCTGGTAGCTACTATCATAAAACTGACCACGGACCCCCGTATTCCCACGGTGAAAGGTACGGCGAAGGCATACCGTACGGAAATCCCCGTATGGACTGCCGCCGACATTGCCGTCAATCCCAAAGCCGCGGGTCTGGATGGATCACCTACACAGGTATGGCGCATATTTACACCGCAGCGGCGCGGCACGGGTGAACTGATTCAGGGCGACAGCAAAGAAGCCGTCGATGTGCTTGTCGATAAGTTGAGGCAGGCCAAGATACTATAGTCGAGGAGGAAGCAGTTACATATGTCTGTTAAGATTTTATCGGAAGAATGCATTGGTTGTCAAGCTTGCATCGACAGTTGTCCTTATGGCGCAATTGTGATGAAGGATGATAAAGCCGTTCTCACGGAAGATTGTACATTCTGCGGCGCGTGCGAAAGCAGCTGTAATGTTTCAGCCATTGTTGTAGAGAGAGAAAAAACAGAAGATAGGGAAGACATCAGCTCCTACAAGGGAGTCTGGGTATTTATAGAACATCGTGATGGTCGTATACGCAACGTATCACTGGAACTTATCGGCGAGGGCAGGAAGCTGGCACAAGAGCTTGATGAGGAGGTGTCTGCCGTCCTTATCGGCGATAATGTGGCGGAAATGAGCAGGGAGATTTTTGCAAGCGGCGCCGACAACATCTATTTAATCGAAGGCAGCGCTTTCCGGCACTATACTACAGATGCTTACACAATCGCCTTTACGCATCTGATCAAGAAATATCTTCCATCCGTCATATTATTGGGTGCGACCAATGACGGCCGCGATCTTGGCCCCCGTGTCGCCGCCAGGGTGAAAACCGGACTTACTGCGGACTGCACAAGTCTTTCCATAGATCCTGAAACAAGGCTCGTCGCGTGGACAAGACCTGCTTTTGGCGGCAATATCATGGCAACGATCTTTTGCCCCGACAACCGTCCGCAGATGGGTACAGTAAGGCCCAAGGTCTTTAAGAAGCCTGTACCGGACTACAACCGTGCAGGAAAAATAATCCGGGAAGAGTTGGCAATCAACGAGAAAGATATTCGAACAAAGCTTATCGATGTTGTCAAGGTCTGTACCTTCTCATGCAATCTCGAAGATGCAGAGATCATAGTATCCGGAGGAAGGGGACTTGGAAAGCCGGAAGGATTCAGGATCGTTGAAGATCTGGCACAAGTGCTGAAAGGGACCGTCGGTTCATCCCGGGCGGCTGTTGACGCCGGCTGGATGCCTTATCCGCACCAGGTCGGTCAAACAGGAAAAACGGTGGCGCCGAAAATCTATATCGCGTGCGGCATATCCGGTGCTATTCAGCATTTAGCGGGTATGCAAACATCTGATGTCATCATTGCGATCAATACAGATCCCGATGCGCCTATCTTTAAAGTGGCAACCTATGGAATAGTCGGCGATGTGTACCAGGTGGTGCCCGCATTGACCGCCAAATTAAGGGAAGTTCTGCAATAGAAAAAGTAGTCGCCGTCCGCAGTCTATACGTCGGCGAAATCTTGACAACAATACAAATATATCTTGCGAGGAGGAAAATCTATGAACTTTACAATAACACCGGAAAATGAAGGCATCCGCAAAATGGTGCGGGAATTTGCGGAAAAGAAACTGGCTCCGACTATTATGGATCGTGATGAAAAAGAGCTATTTGACCGAGGGATATTTGATGAAATGGGTAAATTGGGACTGATGGGATTGCCTTTTCCCGAAAAGTATGGTGGAGGCGGCATGGATTTCATCGCGTATGCCATTGCTGTTGAGGAAATCTCACGTGTGGACGCATCAACTTCTATCGGCATGTCTGTCCACACGTCTCTTTGCTCATGGCCGATTTATAAATACGGCACGGAGGAGCAAAAACAGAAATACCTGGTACCATTGGCCCAGGGCATCAAAGTGGGAGCATTTGGTCTCACGGAACCCAATGCCGGCACTGACGTAGGTAATGCATCGACAACTGCGGTCAAAGACGGTGATTTCTATACCCTGAACGGGACCAAGGTTTTTAACACGAACGGCGGAGAGGCAGAAGTTGAGCTTGTCTTTGCCAAGACAAATAAAGAGGCCGGTCTTAAGGGCATGAGCGCGTTTATTGTCGAGAAAGGTTCGCCTGGCTTGAGCTTCGGCAAGAAAGAAACCAAAATGGGTATTCGCGCATCGGTACAGCGCGAAGTTATCATGGTTAACGCAAAAACACCAGCCGCCAACCTCGTGGGAAAAGAAGGCGACGGGTTTAAAATTGCCATGACCGCTTTAGACGGCGGCCGTATCGGTATCGCCGCTCAGGCGGTCGGGATCGCTCAGGGCGCCCTTGATGCTGCGATCAAATATGCCAAAGAACGTATTCAGTTCGGCAAACCCATCGCGAGCCAGCAGGCTATCAGCTTTATGCTTGTCAACATGGCCACAAAAATTGAGGCGGCCCGCCTCATGGCCTATCGAGCCGCGTATAACAAATCCAATGATCTTCCTTATGCCAAGGAAGCAGCAATGGCAAAGCTGTTTGCTTCCGAGGTCGCCATGTCTGTTACGACCGATGCCGTCCAGGTATTCGGCGGTTACGGATACAGCCGTGAATATCCGGTGGAACGCCTGATGCGGGACGCAAAGATTACCCAAATCTATGAAGGAACAAGCGAGGCAATGCGCATGGTTATCGCCGGCAGTATTCTTAGATAATCCTTGCTGAGTCAGGCTTGGTGATTCTCTGGTACAGGTTCATGTTAAGAAATTGGGGGGAGATGAGAATAGCGTGTCTCCCCCAATTTGTGTGCGGGTGGTGCAATAAAAACAATTCGCGATGTCACGGAACCATGACGTGCCCTAGTTGAGGAATCGATTACTTAGGTGGTTCGCTATTGAAGGACGGAGAGAGATTATATTTCTTTAGTTTGCGAACTATGGTGGATTGATTGACTTTCATTGCCTTTGCGATATCTCTCGTGCTCCGGTGGTTTAAGAGTGCCTGTTTGAGTAATTGTTTTTCAGTTTGCTCAATTATCTTTTTAAATCCACTATCACCAATAACGTTCACTGTTTCAGGAACAATCTGACTTTTAATTTGCATCGGCAGATGCTTCATGTTGATTTCATCATCCTCGGTCATAACAAGCATCCGTTCCATTACATTCTCCAGCTCCCGCACATTACCGGGCCAGGAGTAGAGCATAAAAACCTCAATAACCTCTGATGCAATTCGCTTATTGTATTGATGTTTTTTATTCATCTTTTCCAGAAAGTGAACTACAAATATAGGTATATCCTCTTTGCGGTCACGCAACGGGGGAATTTCAATCGAAACAACGTTAAGGCGATAATAAAGGTCATCACGAAAAGATCCCTTTTTTACCATTTCTTCAAGATTTTTGTTTGTGGCAGCAATGATGCGCACATCAACGGGAGTGGTCTTCAGGCTGCCAATCCGCATGATTTCATGATCCTGCAATACTCTTAAAAGCTTTCCCTGGAGACTGTAAGGGATATCACCAACTTCGTCCAAAAACAGGGTCCCTTCATTTGCGAGTTCAAACATGCCGGGCTTCCCCTGTTTTCTTGCACCGGTAAAGGCGCCGTAATCGTACCCGAAGAGTTCAGATTCAAGCAGCGTTTCAGGAATTGCTCCACAATTCACTTTGATGAGAGGCCCCTTTGAACGCGGGCTTTGCTGGTGTATAGCATTCGCAATCACTTCCTTGCCGACACCCGACTCGCCGGTTATTAACACCGACACATCAAAATTAGCGACACGAGCTACTATTTCCATTACTCGTATTGTCGATTGGCTGCGAGCTACTAAATCGAAGTCCTTCGGTAATTGATTAATCCTCATCTGCTGAAGTTCGGCGGCATACAGTTCATTCAACAGCTGTGTTTTTTCCAGTAATTGTTTTAAATAGAGTATTTCCGTTATATCTCTGATATTGGCGACCACCCGTTTGATTTCGCCATTTTCACCCCATATAGGTATGGCGGTCGCCATTATTTTCTGACCGATTTTCTCACCTTTCAACATCTCCAGCATGATGGTAACCGCCTTCTTTTCCCTTATTGCCGCCATTACTGAAGACTCCGAATACCATTTCTGATTCACAAAATCCTGGGCGCATTTCCCTAACATGACTTCTCTGCGCAGCCCGCAAATCCGTTCCCATCCGCTGTTCACCTTCAGAATAATACCCTGCCCGTCGGTTATAAAAATACCGTCATGCGATGATTCAATGATATCTTCCAATTCACAGGAAGTACAATGAGGAAATTGTGGACAACATTTGTTATCGTCGACTAATTTGAGCTTATCTGTATTTTTTGTTTTGGGGGTAAGCTTTTGCATTGCTTATTATCCTGTAGAATTATCCTATGAATTTTGGTAAATATATGTATGGACTTCATGAATGTCAATATTATATTTGCATAAAACAGAGCAGCAACCTCCAAGCATTATCAGCTTTGATATGAGGAAAATACCCTGAGTGATATTCATTTAATTCTCTATTATTGCCTGGCTTGACCAGACAATCCAGAAGGTTTTGAGTCTGGATTCCTGCCACAGTCTATCCCCGCGAAGGCGGGGACGGGAATGACCATGAAAGGTAAAATGAATGCCAGCGATCATTGCCTGTTTCAAATGGGTCGTCGATGAAGCCTACATCCGGCGCATGGCTTCAGGGGAACTCGATTTCTCCTCCGTGGACTATAAAATCAGCGAGTATGACCGCAATGCCATCGAGGAAGCCGTCCGGCTGAAAGAAACACTCGGCGGGAACGCAATCGGTGTCACCATCGGCGTGCCCGAGGCGACAAAAGGCGTCAAGGACGCCCTCTCGCGCGGATGCGACCAGGCTTACTTCATCGCCGACGCATCCTTCGCAAACCTTGAACCATCCCAGACAGCTGCCCTCCTGGGGGAAGTCATCATGACCAGCATTCAGCAGTATGATCTGATTATCTGCGGTGAAGGTTCGAGCGACCTCTATGCCCAGCAGGTAGGCCCCCGTCTGGCGGAAAAACTCGGCATACCCTGTGTGTCGTTTGTTCAGAAACTCTCTGTCGATGGGGGCATACTCTCCGCAGAGAGGCTGGTCGAAGAAGGAATTGAAGTCATTTCCGCGCCTCTCCCTGCGCTGGTTACGGTTCTTCCCGACATCAATGTTCCCAGAATACCGGGTGTCAAAGATACATTGACGGCCTCGAAAAAGCCCGTTGTAACAATCAAGAAGGATGAATTGCAGCCCCTCGGAGAGGCCTGTCTGCAAACTCTCAGCCTCACGGCTTCACGGATAGAACGAACCTGTGAGAGATTTGGGACAAACGCCGCGGAGATAAGCCGTTTCGTGGGATCTCTGCGAAAAACAGGCGTTATCGGATAAAGGAGAATATATGGCTGGCATCTGGATAATTTCGGAAAATCGTGCGCAGGCCTTGGAGCTTTTAAATATCGGACGTGAACTTTCGGAAAAAATGGGAACGCAGATTTCTGTCTTTATTTCTCACGACCGTGAGAATGCGCAGGATTACATCAAGTTCGGGGCCGATGAGGTTCTTCTCCTCCCGCCTCTTGCCGATGATCAGTCTTTCGATGCCTATATTCCCCGCATCGTCGAAGAATCAAAACAAGATGATCCCGATTTGATACTCATCCCTGCCACAGCGCGGGGAAAGGACATGGCCGCCCGTATTGCTGCCTGTCTCGAAACCGGTTTATGCAGCAGCTGCATGTCCCTCGCCTTTGACGAGGAAAATAACAGCCTCGTCATGGAGCGCCTCGCGTACGGAGGAACAGCAGTACAGAAACTGATCTGCATAACCCGCCCTGCCATGGCAACCATTCCTCCGAGGACATATGAATCAGCCGCCGCTGTCGATGGTCGGCAAGGGAAGATCCGGAGGTTTCCCGTGCATTCCCCCTCCATTGTGAAGGTACTTGAGAAAAAAGTGAAAGAGCGGGAGAGTAAGGATATTAAAGAAGCCCGGGTCATCGTCTGCGCGGGGAGAGGCATTGAGAAAAACGAAGATCTGACCCTCATCCGTCAGTTGGCCCATGCCCTGGGGGGCGAAATTGCCTGCACAAGGCCGATTGCCGAGGAGTACCACTGGCTGGCGGAAGAACTCTGCATCGGCCTCTCCGGCGTGCAGGTCAAACCTGACCTCTATTTAGGCCTTGGAGTTTCCGGGCAGGTCCAGCATGTCACCGGCTTCCGCAATGCCAAAGTAATTGCCGCGGTGAATAAAGACGAGAATGCCCCCATTTTCAAAGCCGCCGACTTCGGTATCGTTGGCGATCTCTATGACGTAGTTCCTAAACTTATTACCGAATTGCAGAAATAGAAAGGTTCCTATAGGAAGTCTTCATGATGAAGAGAGACCAGTTCAAGTTTTTTTATGAATTGCGTGTGAGATACGCAGAAGTTGACAGTCAGGGCATAGTCTTTAACGCGCACTATCTCACCTATTTTGATACGGCAATAACGGAATATATGAGAAACATAAATTATGACTATCATGCCTTAGTCTCCCAAAGAGGACTTGATTTCCATTTAGTGAAATCAACAGTAGAGTATCTGAAGCCGATTGGCTTTGATGAAATTATTGAAATTGGCGTGACTGCCCATAAGATTGGGACATCAAGTTTAACGTGGGTGCTTGCGATCTTCAAAAAGGGGCTATCAGAGTGCGCGGCCATAGGAGAGATTGTGTGGGTATGTTCTCGTGTAGGCACCAACAAATCACATCCGCTTCCTGAAGATTTTGTGAAATCATTATCTGAGCATGAGAAACCCTGACAATAACGCAATAACTGTAGGAATTATGTCATGAGTACAGCAATATCCATAAGACTACCGGAAGATTTAGTGAAGCAACTCGACAATATCGCCAAAGCAACAGAGAGGCCTCGTTCCTTCATCATACAAAAGGTCCTGGAGTCATACTCGAAGGACTATGCTGATCTCCAGGTGGCTCTTGACAGACTTCACGACAAAGCCGACCCTGTCATATCCAGCAAAAAGATGAGGAAGTCTCTTGGCGTATGGGCATAAAGGGACGTTGTTAACTTATTAACTTTAATTAATTCTGCAAAATAAGGAAACTCCATACTAATTTAGGACAACAATCAGAACGGACTAATTAGAACCGCATGCATAGATATTCTCTCATATTCCACTGCCGCACAGAAAATCAACTGCGGTTCGGTGGTGTTTGTGATAGATGAGATTGCGATAAAGTGTTGCTGAATATAACGCTGGTTATCAATGCGAGCGAGATTACAACCATGTCGAGTAGACGAGGTGCAAAGATAGGGTGGACAGGCGGCTGGCTGGGAGGATTTATCTGGGTAGCCGGTTTGTCGATGATTTTTATCTATCAGCAGAAATGGCTACAGGGTTTCATAGGTCTTTTTCTGGCGTGTGCCGCTGTTATCTGTATTATTGTTCTTGCCCCCTGGCGGCATCCATCAACGCCGTATGGAAAACTCATGCTTGGTCCCTATGGAGTGTTTTTCGCTTCCGTACTATGGGCGGTATGGGCGTATGGCGGTATTCACGCTGTGGGGATTGATTGGTGGACATTGTTCTGGTTTCTCCCGCTTTTAATTCCGATCGGAACCGTATGGAAGCGGAGATGGTCTGATTCTGAAGCCTCCTAAGCGGCATTCGCAGACGGCAGTAACTCACGCCCCTATGCTACTTCTTATGCTCCGCCTCTACGGTAATGGAAATTCCCCCGCGTACTCCGAAGTCCGCGGTGACTTTGCACCAGCGGGGCTTCAGGACGGAAACGAGATCATCAAGAATCATGTTGGTCACATGCTCATGAAAAATCCCCTCATCACGATACGACCACAGATATAATTTCAGTGATTTCGATTCGATAATCCACGTATCCGGTATGTACTGTACGGTAATCCAGGCAAAATCAGGCTGTCCCGTTGCCGGGCAGACGCATGTGAACTCTTCCGACTGGAGTGTTACCATGTAATCCCTCTCCGGATGCCGGTTGGGAAAGGTTTCTAACTTCTTTTTCGGTTTGGCATCCCGGCTGAGTAATGTCAGACCATTGAGGTCCGATTTTTGCGTTTTCTTTTTCATGAAGGATTTGCTCCCTTATTTAAGGCTGATAAAATCGTAAATAATCTGAAGACAAGGTTTTTTTCCATTCCAGCTTGCCCCGGATTAGTGTCCGGGGCAAGCACCTAAATACAGTTATTTTATGTGGCGGTAAATTGTCTGGACTCCGGTTTTCACCGGAGTGACGACTTTTTACAAAGCCGTTATCTTCTGTACCCCTGCATAGAAAAAATACACTGCAAAAAGAATCAGTACTCCTGCACAGATTCCGATAATCCATCGATAGAGGCGATCTGTGAAGAGATGCCTGCCCTTCCCCACTGCCGCAGAAACCACGGAATACCAGGCTAAATCGGCCAGAATGTGTCCTGCAAAGAAAAAAGCAATGCCTGCCATGCCAAACCGCAAGCTATACAGTACATAGCCGAAACCGATCGTCGCCCACCATATGATCCAGTAAGGATTTGCAATACTGAAAAGGGCGCCATTTATTACAAGAGAACCGCGTTTGACCTCACCAGCATTCAATGTCAGGCTGAGCGTGGAAATGCTGCGGAACATTCCCACCGCCATCCAGAGTAAAATCGCCCCGCCCGCTATGGCAACGACTGCAAAGACATCATCACGCTGCAGGAAAGGAGCCATCCCGAACACCAGCGTAACCAAAAGGAGGAGTTCCAGAACACCATGACCTGCAATAAGCAGAGGTCCCGCGAGAAATCCCCTCTGCGAGCTTTCACTGATCGTTGCGGTAAGCAGGGGTCCCGGCATCATCGCACCGGAAAGGGCGATAATAAAAGAAGAAAAGAAGATGGTAAGAAACTCCATCATGGTTTGTATCGGTCCTATTTACAAAATAGTTTCAATCAATACCCACGTTCAGGATTTCCTTCGCAATTGCATCACCAACTTCATGGGTTTTATGTGTTCCTCCCATATCGGGGGTTCTTGCTTTCCCCAGGGAGAGAGTTTTTACCACCGCCTTTTGTATTTCTGCGGCGGCTCTCTCCTCTCCCAGATGATCCAACATCAGCCGGATCGATTCTATAGAGGCAATAGGATTCACAATCGCCTTTCCTGCATACTTGGGAGCCGACCCGTGAATGGGTTCAAACATGGACGGATACACTTTCTCCGGATTGATATTTCCGCCGGCGGCAAACCCCATCCCGCCTTGAAGCATGGCTCCGAGATCAGTGATGATGTCGCCGAAGAGGTTTGAAGCAACGATCACATCAAAATACTCAGGATTCTTCACAAACCACATGGTCAACGCATCGACCAGGGCCATATCGGTCCTTATGTCCTGATATTCCTTCGCTACCTGCTGATACACGGAGTCCCAAAAAACCATGGAATAGTTGAGGGCGTTCGATTTCGTGCAGTTCGTCACCATCCCCACAGGCGCTTTGTCGCCGAACTTCTTCCGTTTTCGGGCAAGCTCGAAGGCGTAGCGTATCGCCCGCTCGCATCCTTTCTGAGTAAAAATGGCAGTCTGAACGGCAAGGGCATCCGGTGTTCCCTGCTTGAAAATTCCTCCCGCCGTTGAATATTCACCTTCCGTATTTTCCCGCACTACCACCATATCAACCGTTTCTGGTGTCGCCGTCTTGAGAGGCGTTTCCACGCCGGGATAGAGTTTGATGGGCCGCAGGTTTATATATTGATCGAAACCCTTGCGAATGGAGAGGAGCATCGTCAGCGATATATGGTCAGGGACTTTACCGGCATCTCCTATACACCCGAGAAAAATAGCATCAAATTGCCGCAGCACCGTGAGGGCATTTTCGGGCATCATTATCCCGTTCCGTAAATAATAATCACACCCCCAGTCAAACACTTCTGTGGCGATTTTGAATCCATGCTTATCCGCACTAACCCTCAGGATCTTGACTGCTTCCGCTGCCACTTCATCCCCTACGCCGTCTCCCGGTATGATTGCAATGCGATACGAAGACATATGAGTTTCTCTTTATTTTACGATATCCTTACGAGCAACCGCCTACGATGCTTCGCATCGAGGTTATAATCGAAGGGGAGAGAGAGTTTCTTAGGAGTTGAGACGATGTTTCCTTTCCCGTTGAATGAGATCTTTCCATACATCATCAACAACTCTTTTGGTCATCTCCTGAAAACCCCGGTTTTCAATCACTATATCTGCATAGGGGACTTTTTCATCGATTGGCATCTGTGCTTCGAGCCGGCTTGCGGCTTCTTGCCTGCTGCATGTGTTCCTGGTCATCAGACGTTGAATCTGCTCTTCCGGCGATACATATACTAGTACGACGACATCAACCAGATGCTGCACGCCCACCTCTATAAGGAGCGGAACATCGGATATCACGATCGCACAGGGATCTCTATCATAAATATCTTCTATTCTCCGTTTCCATTCCTCAAAAACGGCGGGGTGCACAATGCTGTTGAGGAGGGAAAGTTTTTCATGATCTGCGAACACAATCAAACCAAGCTCAACCCTGTTTATGGTACGGTCTTCATTGAGTATGTCCGATCCAAAACAGTCTACAATGGCTTTCCATGCGGGTCGATCCGGTTCCTCCACAAAGTGGGCCAGATCATCGAAGTCGATGAGATACGCACCCTTCTCCACGAACATCTTTGCGACAGTTGATTTTCCGGAGGCGATTCCGCCTGTGAGGCCGACATTTAACATGGTGGTTTTAAACGATACGGTCAGCAATTACGGGTATAGAGAATTCGAAGCCCTTCCAGCGTCAGCATTTCATCGACAACATCGATGCTTTTTGTTTCCGGGGCGATGACTGTTGCCAGTCCTCCGGTGGCGATAACCTTCGGGTCCGACTTGATTTCAGCTTTTATACGATTCACAAGGCCGTCCACAAGGCTCGCGTAACCAAACAGTATGCCTGCCTGCATACTGCTTACCGTATCTTTACCGATGACGGATTTCGGCCTGCTGAGTTCCACCCGCGGGAGCTTTGCCGTCTTGTTGAAAAGGGCTTCACTGGCGATCATAATACCCGGGGATATGCATCCGCCCATGTACTCACCTTTTTTGGATATATAGTCGAATGTCGTTGCAGTGCCGAAATCCACAACAACAATATCCCCCCCGTACTTCTCGTATGCCGCAACAGCATTGACAATTCGGTCTGCTCCCACTTCTCTCGGATTGTCATACAGAATGGGCATTCCCGTTTTTATGCCCGGTCCGACAATAAGAGGCTTGACATTAAAATATTTTTCGCAGAGAGGTTCAAGGATATTCAGCATCGTGGGAACGACGCATGATATGATGATATCCTTGATAGCCCTCGGCCTGATTTTCGCGTTTTTATACAGATTGTAGATCAACATCCCATACTCATCCACGGTATGGTCCGCAACTGTCCTGATCCGCCAGTCATGGACCAGTTCGTCTTGGTCATACAAGCCAATAACCGTATTGGTGTTACCCACATCGATGACTAAAAGCATACTCAATCCTTTACAATCGTCGCGTCACCGGCAATGACTTTTCTGATCACTTCATTTTCATCTGAAATAATTAAAGCCCCAAAGTCATCAATACCGTGAACTTCCCCCGCTTGCACACTATCGTTAAATACGACCCGGATCTGCTTCCCGACCATATCCGAGTATTTGAACCACATATCCTTTATGGAACCAAACCCTTCCATTCGAAGCGTGGTATATAAATGTTCTAAATTATCGAATAATTTTACAATTAAATCAAGCCGCGAGATTTCGCTGCCCACCTCCTCCTTCAGGGATGTGGCAATATGGCGAAATGCTTCATCAAAATCAGATCTCTCGATATTTACATTTATGCCGATTCCTACGATGATGAAATCAACCTTGTAAGCCGCAGAGACGCTCATTTCCGTAAGAATGCCGCACACCTTTTTACCCCTGATTTGAACGTCATTCGGCCATTTAAGCGTAACATTCCCCGGACAGTAGAGGGACAAAAGATCGGCAACGGCAACACCCGTCGTCAAGGTAATCTGGGGGGCAAATATGGGTGCTATTTCCGGCCGCAATATAATGGAGGTATAGAGATTACAGCCGGGAGGAGATTGCCATTGTCTTTTCAGCCGGCCCTTTCCCCTTGTCTGAGACTCAGCGATGACGACAGTTCCCTCATCGGCGCCGCCAAGGGCACGCTGGAACGCAATGTCGTTGGTTGAATCTACTTCCTTTAAAAAGTGAATACTGTTTCCTATACGCTTCCCTATAAGGCGGGCCGTCAGATTTTGTTCGTTAAAAGCCATCGTGTAGGTAATTACAGGTTTCGCTATTCGATCTTTAAAGATATATCGGATGCCGGCACTGAATGTGTAAGGGCGCCGACCGAAATGAAATCAACTCCCGTTTCGGCAATCTGTCTCACGTTTGCAAGTGTAACATTGCCGGAAGCTTCAAGGGGGACTCTCCTGCGTATGATATCAACCGCCTTTTTCATATCCCCGACTGTCATATTATCGAGCATTATTGTATCCGCACCGGAGGCAAAGGCTTCCTCTAATTCTGAGAGGTTTTTCACTTCCACTTCGACTTTTAGGGTATGGGGGAAACGGCCACGAGCCCGTGCAAGCGCCTGAGATATGCCGCCCGCTGCTGCAATATGGTTGTCTTTGATCAGAACTCCGTCGTACAGGCCAAATCGATGGTTCCTTCCGCCACCAATCCTCACGGCATACTTGTCAAGGCTGCGGAGCCCCGGCACTGTTTTTCTCGTATCGAGAATTTTTGCATGGGTTCCTTTCACTTCATCGACATATTGTCTTGTGAGCGTCGCAATGCCGCACATCCTCTGTAAGAAATTGAGAGCTACCCTCTCCGCCGTCAGGATGCTCCCAAGGTTTCCGGATATCTCGGCAAGGGACCCTCCCTTCTGAACTACCTGTCCATCCTCGCAACAACCAATGAATTGGATCCTGCTGTCGAGCACAAGAAATGTCTCCCTAAAGACATCTATGCCCGCTGCCACAAGCTCCGCTTTCGCGAAAGCCGTTGCCTTACCGGTTTCATTACCGGTGAGCACTGCCGTCGTTGTAATGTCACCCGTACTGATATCTTCTTCAAGTGCGGATTGTATGAGTTTGCGAATACTATGCGTGTGGATCATGATAACAGATTTGCAAAAGGAGTGAAGACACCCATTCTGTTAGCCTATTTCCTGAAGCCTTTTCAGGGCAGCTTTCAAGACATCATGTTTTTCTTTGACTTCCCTGAATTTTGCTTCTTCCCTTTCCACCACCGCTTTTGAGGCTTTGGCCAGGAAATCTCGATTGGCGAGCTTGCGCGAAATTATCATCAGATCTTTCTCTACCCTGGCAATTTCCTTTTCAAGCCTCATCTTCTCTCCGGCTATGTCCACCACGCCTTCCAGTAACACATAGACCCGGAGTGAACCGACAATGCCGGTCGCGGTTTTTTTAGGTTCTTCTCTGTTATTGCCTATGGTCAATGACTCAAGATTGGCCAGATTCTTAATGTAATGGGCACCCATGTCAACAGTGCCGCCCTCTTTCGCATCCAGAGCAGAAATTATGACCTGCAATTTTTTTGATGGTGCGATATTCATCTCGCCCCTGATATTCCTGATGGAAGTTATCACATCCATAATAATGCCCATTTCTCTCTCTGCGACAAAATCCTGATGGGCATCATCCGGTCGCGGAAATTCGCTTACCATAATGGAACTTCCATCATCCACCATGGTCTGCCAGATTTCTTCTGTGACAAACGGCATGAAGGGATGAAGTAACTTAAGTGAAGATGTCATAGCCGTAAAGAGTGTATGCTGCGTCACATACCTCTTTACAGAGTCACCCTTCCCATAAAGGGTGGGTTTTATTAACTCCAGATACCAGTCACAGAGTTCATGCCAGATGAATTGATAAATAGCGGAAGCGGCATCGTTGAAATGGTATTCATCCAGCGCTCTGGTAACTTCAGCGACAGCTATGTTCAGTCGATGCATAATCCATCTGTCAGGAAGGGATAGTTCGTCTCTGCCGACAGGAGCTGCGGATGAAGAATAATCTTCCAGATTCATGAGGGAGAACCTGGTCGCATTCCATATTTTGTTGATGAAATGTTTATAACCCTCGATCCTTTCCTCGGACATCCTGATGTCCCTGCCCTGGGCGGTCAGGGCCGCCAGTGTAAAGCGAAAAGCATCAGCGCCGAACTTATCGATCATCTCGAGGGGATCTATAATGTTCCCCTTCGATTTGCTCATTTTGTCGCCCATCTCATCACGTACAAGGGCATGGAGGTACACATCCCGGAACGGGACATCTTTCATTACATACAGCCCCATCATCATCATACGCGCCACCCAGAAGAAGAGGATATCAAATCCGGTGACAAGAAGCGTTGTGGGATAAAATGTTTTCAAGGCCTTTGTCTTTTTCGGCCATCCCAGGGTGGAAAAAGGCCACAGAGCGGAACTGAACCATGTATCTAATACATCCTCTTCCTGGATCAGCGTCGTCCCTTTGCATTCCGGACACGCGCTGGGGTCTTCCGTGGATACGATTTCCTTCCCGCATTGGTCGCAATGCCACACGGGTATTCTATGACCCCACCAGATTTGTCTGGAAATACACCAGTCCCGGATATTGTTCATCCATTCAAAATATGTGCTTTCCCAGGATTTCGGCAGTATCTTTGTTTTTCCTTTGACTACCGCGGCCGTTGCCGCCTTCGCCAGAGGTTTTATCTTCACAAACCACTGCCGGGAAACCATGGGCTCAATATCAGTCTTGCACCGGTAGCACTGCCCGACACTGTGTACATACGGTTCTTTCGCTAAAAGATACCCCCCCTTTTCGAGGTCCCGGAGCACCTTCTCACGGCATTCATACCGATCCTGCCCGTGATAGACACCGCCTTTCTCAGTGATGACCGCGCTGCCATCCATAATTTTCACGATTTCCAGATCATGCCTTTCCGCAATAGCAAAGTCGTTTGGATCGCAGGCGGGCGTTACCTTCACAGCCCCCGAACCAAAGTCAATGCTGACATGATGATCGGCAATAATGGGAATCCGCCTTTCTACAAGCGGCAGGATTAAGGTGCGTCCAATCTTATCTTTATATCTTTTATCATCGGGATTCACCGCGACCGCGGTATCCCCTAACATAGTCTCCGGTCTCGTTGTGGCCACTACTACTCCACCATTACCCTCCGCGTAAGGGTACTGAATCTGCCAGAGGTACCCGTTTCTCTCATCATACTCGACTTCCAGGTCGGATATGGCCGTATGGCAGCGGGGACACCAGTTGACGATATAGTCCCCCTGATAGACAAGACCGTCGTTATAAAGGCGGACAAAGGTCTCTCTGACAGCCATGGACCGCTCTTCATCCATGGTAAAGGCTTCCCTGGACCAGTCGCAGGAACACCCAAGCCGCTTGAGTTGGTTTACAATGACCCCGCCATACTTTTCCTTCCATTCCCACACCCTGTCGATGAATTTCTCTCTGCCTAAATCATGCCTGGTAACGCCTTCTTTCGCCAATTCCTGCTCAACAACATTTTGCGTGGCGATCCCCGCATGATCCATTCCCGGCATCCAAAGGGCGTTATATCCCTGCATTCTTCTCGCTCTCGTTATTACATCCTGCAGGGTATTGTTCAAGGCATGCCCCATATGGAGCATGCCCGTCACATTTGGTGGTGGAATGACAATGGAAAATTGTGTCTTGGGGCTTGAATCCTGAGCCCTGAAAAAATTGTGTTCAAGCCAGTATGAATACCACCTGGCTTCCGCTACATGAGATTCAAAAACCTTGCTTATCGATCCTTTAGACATGAAATATCCCCGTTAGAAAATTTTTAATTCTTCTTTGATTTTCCTGATGACCAGAAGGGCGTCAACTCCCGGCACAGTGCTGAGAGGACCAAACTCGCCGGTAGTGATGTCTTTTGCTTCCATAATCCCCCTTGATGTCACCACCATTACGGAATTGAAATACGGTAAATCAGACCTCACGTCAGGGAATGGTGACGTGCTCCCGATGAATTTGGTTGCCAGTGTAGTATCTCCCGTCACCTTTATCAATATATCCTCTATCATCATTGCATACGTTGCGCGGTCTACGATATCATTCGGGCGGAATGTGCCGTCAGGATAAGCTTCCAGCCCTCTGACCTCCAGCTGAAGAATCCCTTCGATATCCGCTTTCAGTGGGTGTGTGGCAATATCTGCGGTTGTTGCGGGAGCAACACGTGCTTCCGCCTTTGCCTTTTCGGGATCTTTGAAGGTGTTGTCGAATGTTTTTGGTGTTCTTTTCTTATAGAGGACATCGATCTTTAATTCTTCCATAAACAGAGCGGCAGCATCAGCCCTGGTAACCCGTTCCAGAAGCGCTATTTTCTTCCCCGTTACTGTCCCCGGCATGGCCCGCTGGATCTTCTGTGCCAGATTCCATTCGGCATCCGCCTCTTTTACGTATTCACGATTAATATCAAGTACCTGTCTAAACATCTGGCCTGCGTCCGCAAAATTATACGCCGTTTTAAAGGCTACTCCCATGAAGTAGTAGGCCGCGGCAGAGCCGGAATCAATTTTGATTGCTTTTTTAAACTCTTTCTTTGCATCATCGAGCCAATCCTTATCAGCTTTACTCAATGTAGAGAGCCGAATATTACCTATATGCACGAACAGTTTCTCGCTATCGCTCTCCGCATAACTCCACGCTTTTTTCATGGAATCATTGGCGGCTTTGAAATCCCCCTGATAAGCATTTACGAGACTGTTTCCCGCATAGGCTTTGGAAAATTTCGGGTTGAGCGCGATGGACTGATCAAATTCTTTTTTGGCATCGGCATACTTTCCCTGATCCAGAAATTTCATGCCCGTATAAAAATGGTGCTCCGGCGTATCCATCTCACCCACAGGTTTTACAGCTTTCGGACCGCAGGAAATAACACACACTCCCACCGCAATAAAAACCAAGAACATCAATAATCTTTGATAATTCAACCGTTGCGTCATAACGTTCTCCTTTCATTAAAAAACAATTAAAGGAACAGGCCGGGAAAAGACCTGATCTCACACACAAAAAACTCGCATTAAATTATATGCATACACCTTTGAAGTCAAGAAATTTCGCTGCCTCCTCTCATTTCTCCACATTATAACATGGTGGATTTGCGTCTTGACTGCTGACACCCGGAAATTTATTTCCGCAGAAACGTATTAATTCGCATCCTCATGTCATCCATATCGGCAGGATTCAACCATACAATTTCTTGATCTTTGCTGAACCAGGTCATTTGCCTCTTTGCAAAATGGCGAGTATCTCGTTTTATTATCCGGAGGGCATCGTCCAGGGTGTATGAACCCTTTATGTATTTGACCATATGCTTATACCCCAGTGACTGCATAGGCTTGAGGGTTTCACGGTAACCCATGGACAGAAGATTCCGGACTTCTTCTACAAATCCGCCCCTCATCATATTGTCCGTTCTCTGATCTATCCTCTCATATATCCGGGACCGCTCCGCTGTCAGACCTATTTTCGTGTATTCATAGAGCCTGTCATCAAATCCGTGGTCTTGTTGCTTTCTCACAATTGATTCACCGGAGAGCTCCATAACCTCCAGAGCCCTGATGATCCGGACAACATCATTTTTATCGATCTGCCTGGCGGCCTCTCTATCCTTCTCTTTTAATTTCTCATGTAAATATTCTTTCCCGAATTGTGCGAGTTCCTGTCTGTATGTTTTTCTTAAGCCTTGATCTGCATCCGGACCTTTGAAGAGCCCTCCTAAAAGGGCTCTTACATACAGACCCGTACCACCCACCACAAATATGGGCTTTCTCCGACTGTGCAATTCCCTGATGATCTTCCGCGCCATTTCAATAAATATGGCCGCATTAAACTGCTCGTCCGGATTCACCACATCGATGAGATGGTGATGCACCAAAGACCGTTCTTCAACAGTCGGCTTCGCCGTACCGATATCCATGAACCGGTATACCTGCATTGAATCGGCACTGATGACCTCGCCATCACATTCATAGGCGAGCCTGATCGCCAATTCCGTCTTCCCGACAGCCGTAGGACCAACGATCACGATAAGGCGGGGTTTCATATCATTCGCATACATGGAGTTATTTTCGTTTAAACATCCTTTCCAGATCCCCTGTGTTGAATGAAATAACCACAGGCCGTCCATGAGGACATGTTGAAGAAAATGGTGTTGCATCAAGATTCCTGCACAGCATTTCCACCTCCGATTCAGAAAGTTTCTGATTTGCCGTTACTGCCCCCTTGCAGGCCAATAAAGCACATATCTTTTCCTTCCGTTCTTCTAAGCCCAGTGATCGTTCCGTTTTCGAAAATTCTTCAAGGAGCTCGCACAACAATGCTTTAGGTTCAACATGAGAAAGCATTGCCGGTAAAGATTTCATAATAACCGTCTTTTCCCCAAACAGCTCCACTTCTATGCCTGAATCTTTAATAATTTTTATTGATTCCAACAAGGTCGCAAACTCTCCGGGTGAGAGACTCACCACTTCCGGGATCAGCAATGTCTGGCCGATCATCTTTTCACCCGATGCAGGGGACCTTTTTTTAAGTTTTTCAAAAAGGATCCTTTCGTGAGCGGCATGTTGATCCATGAGGACCAGCCCTGTGGTGGAAGAAAAAACCAGGTAAGTGCCGGCAATCTGTCCGATATATTCCAGATCGGCAAAGTTCAGGCTTTTTTTCGTAACCTCCTTTTCTGCGTCACTTTCTTCCGGCAATCCTTGAAATTGCAAAATATCTTTATCTTTATCCTGTATCTTCCCATATATGGAGGCAGTCTCCCTTTCATCACCAACACTTCTATGAAAAAACAGCTTCCCACTTCCCATAGATATTGTATACCGCTTCAATGCTTCTTGCACCCTTTGACTATAGCCCTCCGGCATCATCCGGCCTTTCCTTTCTGGTACGACAGGCCCAATGTTGGATAATGCGCTCACCATGGTCTCAGCGACAATATCATATATGGACCTCGGATTTCGGAAGCGAACCTCCATTTTCGCAGGATGGACATTCACATCAACGTCTTCCGTGGGAAGATCAACAAATAGAATTGCCGCGGGATACCTCTTTGCCTCAATCACATGTCGATACGCCGTCATAACGGCATGGTTCAAAAGGTAGTCCCTCACAAATCTTTTATTCACATAAAAAAATATTTGTTTTGTACTGGACCGGCTGTACTCCGGTTTAGAGGCAAATCCCGTGAGCGTTATACTTCCCTTGTTGCCTTTCACCGGTATCGTGCCGTCCGTAAAATCTGTCCCCAANACAAGAGAAATCCTCTCAGGAATATCCCGGGTAGCCGGTATATTCAAAATCTCCNTGCCGCGAGCCGCAACTTTTATGCGGACCTCANGNTGAGAGAGAGCCATTCTCNAAATTACATCCATACAATATGCCTGCTCAGTCATCTCTGTCTTGAGAAATTTTTTCCGNACAGGAACAGGGTCGAAAATATGACTCACCAATACGGATGTACCNACNGGACATCCTGCGTGGCCCATGGTCTTGATCTGTCCCGCCTCAATAATCACTCTCGTACCTGAGAGGGAAGACCGCTTCCTCGTTACCATCTCAACGCGGGAGATCGCGGCAATACTTGGCAGGGCTTCTCCTCGAAAGCCATACGATCTCACTTTATAAATATCGTCAAACTCGTATATCTTGCTGGTGGCGAAACGTTCAAACGCGAGGGGCACCTCTGCGTGCTCGATACCTTCACCATTATCGGCAAGCTTGATTGATCCGCACCCTCCTTTTTCCAGTTCGATAGAGATATCCGTAGCACCGGCGTCGAGGGCGTTTTCCAAAAGTTCTTTGAGAATGGAAGCGGGCCTTTCGACAACCTCTCCGGCTGCAATTTTACTGGTCAGACTCTCAGGCAGAACAACTATTTTCGCGTCCAAATTCGGTCACCTATCATAAAAAAGGGTTCAAGGATTCAAGGGTTTTAGGATATGGTCTT
>PDVJ01000010.1_pt1 | contig 44514 bp, 47 predicted proteins | sample 1369811 | NCBI WGS metagenome assembly PDVJ01 (sample SAMN07795376, study PRJNA414565) | Alkali sediment metagenome, whole genome shotgun sequencing project. | reverse complement strand
GGGTCAAAAGCGCGCACAATGTTTTGGAGGAACACTATTTTCAGTGGTTTTTAGCTCCTGCACTGCTCCTTTTAGGGTGGCTGATGTGGCGACGCAGGGGGGTATTATGAGTTTGTTGACCCCTGTGTGGTTGTTGGCATTTGGGATTATCCCTGCCTATTTTTATGCGGTGAGACGTTTGGGATACCGATCAGACGGCTCGCAAAAGTGGCTTTTGGTTTCTTTTGTCTTGCTGATCGTGGCATTGGCCCGTCCCGTACTGGAACAAAAGCCGGTAAGCGTTGAGCAGATGGGATCGGATGTGATCATCGCGGTGGATTTATCGTATTCGATGCGTGCAACCGATGTTTCCCCCAGCCGTCTGAGTGCCGCTAAAACACTGCTGAGTGATGTGGTACGCAGTGATGCACAGGATCGCTTCGGAGTGATCGGATTTACCACCAGTGCTATCATCCTCTCGCCGCTGACCAAAGATACCGAACTGTTGGACCATCTTTTTGGCTCTTTGGATGAATCTCAGATCATTACCAAGGGAACGAGTGTGATGAGTGCTCTGGAACTGTCTCGTAAAATGTCCTATGCCAAAGAGCCTTTGGTTATTCTCCTCACCGATGGAGGGGATGAAGCATCGTATGCCAAAGAAGCCGAGTTTGTGCACGATAATAATCTGCGCACCAGTGTCGTGATGCTGGGAACCGCGTCAGGGAGTACGTTGAGCGAGGGTGAGGGAATGCTCAAAGATGAAAACGGGCACATTGTTGTGAGTTCTCGCAACGATGCGATTGGCCAGATCGTGGAAGCAGGCGGCGGGAAGATGATAGAGGGTGCGGATGCCAGTAGTGTTCGAGAACTGATCCGACAATCTCGTCATGAAGATTTTCAAGGCAAATCGACGGTACTACGGTATGGGGAACTTTTTTACATTCCGCTCATTTTAGCGCTGATTGCTTTTCTCCTCTCGATGACCGATATCAGTGCAAAAATTTCCAGAGGTATTTTGGTCGTTTTGGCGCTGATGGGGGTTTCTTCTAATGCAGGTGTGCTGGATTTTGCTTATCTTTACGGTGCGAAAAAAAGCTATGAGGCAGGAGCATACGAGCGTTCTGCGCAACTGTATGCCCATGTCACAGCACCAAAAGCTAAATACAATCAAGCTACGGCATTGTATAAAGCGGGAAAATATCAAGATGCGCTAACGGTGTATCAATCCATCAAATCAAATGATCCGATTTTCAAAGCGACCCTTTATTACAACAGCGGGAATTGTTACATACGGCTCCAAGAATTTGAAAATGCCAAAGAGGCTTTTCTTAAGTCATTGACGTTGAATTATTCCAAAGCGGCGGATGATAATCTCCGTTTTATTGCTGGGGCAGAAGAGCAAAAAAGCCTCAATGTTCGCAAAGAAAAAAAAGATCAGTTTCAAGCCGAAGCCGGTTCACCCAAAGGGGAATCAAAGCCGACCAAACAAGGGGGCGGCAGCAACATGAAAAGTGATATGGCCGCTGGCGGCGGAGGCGATGAGGGAAAAAAGGTCCAGAGTGATCCCAGATTGTCGATGTCGCAGGGCAAAGCCCGTTTGAGCTCGACGCAGTATGAGCTGATCAATCAAAGGAGTGTGCATGAAACAAAGCCTTGGTAAGATAGGCCTTTTGTGGCTTTTGATACTGGGTTCGCTACATGCCGCGCAGTATCAATGGAGTGTGTTAAAAGCGCCTAAAGAGCTCCATATCGGCGAGAGCGGTGTTGTGCGTTATCAGTGTCTTTTTGAGGGGAGTGCAGGGGATTCTACGGTAGTATTTAAGCCTACCGATTCAAAGAGCTATAAAGCATCCATGGTGACGCAAGATGATCATGTAGTCAACGGGAAGCGAATTTTGCAGTTTGATGTCCTGATTACTCCTATTGCTGCGGGGATTTTGGATATCAAACTGGACGCTTTGATTCGACATACGACGTTCGCTTCGATTGAAAATGCCTCCATCGGGCGTGACAATGTGAAAAAATACGATTTTAACGATGAAAAAGCAATCATGCCCAGTGTAAAGATCACAGGCGTGGACAATACGGCTGATCTGAGCGGAGAGATTACTTTTGCGGTTTTGGTGGACAAGATTAAAGTACGTTCTCATGAACCGGTGCATTTGAGTCTTTATGTGCGAGGACGGGGCAACCTCAATGACTTTGTCCCGTTTGAGCTTAACATCAGCGGGGTGAAACATTTTAGCGAGCCTGCGTATCGCGATCTTTCTTTGGGAGAAAACGGTTATGAGGGAGAAATTCGTCAAGAGTTTGCCCTTGTGGCTCAAAAAAGCTACGTGATTCCCCCTTTTAGTGTGAGTGTTTTTGATACCAAAACACACACGAACAAGATTTTGCGTTCGCAACCGATAAGCATAGAAGTTGAAAAAGGGTTTGTACCAAGTAATCTTTTGGATACACCGCAGTTGAATGGTTTCAGTGATTGGAAGCGGTATGGATTGTATGCTCTTTTTGTGTTACTGGGGATAATTTTGGCTGAAGTTGCGCGATGGCTTTGGGCTCATCGTCCCCGAAGAAAAAGCAAAGTATTTTGGGACACCGCCGCAACGGCAAAAGAACTGAGTGTTTTGCTCTCATTGCGGGGAGAATCCCAATATTCACAGATGATCCAAATGCTGGATGAAGGCACGCTCACACTCAACGAAGCCAAAAATAAATTAAGACTAATGATAAGCACAAACGAGGAGAAACGATGATAAAAATAATAGACGCAATACGCACCGAAATCGCAAAAGTCGTGGTCGGGCAAGAGAAGATGATTGACGGGCTTTTGATCGGGTTGCTGTGCGAGGGGCACATCCTCATCGAGGGGATCCCGGGATTGGCAAAAACAACAACGGTCAAGGCGCTTGCACAAACGTTGGGATTGGATTTTAAACGGGTGCAATTTACCCCCGATTTGCTTCCCAGCGATATTTTGGGTGCGGAGGTATATGATCCGCAAAATAATCTGTTCAAGATTAAAAAAGGACCTATTTTTACCAATCTTTTGTTAGCCGATGAGATAAACCGTGCCCCTGCAAAAGTACAATCGGCTTTGTTAGAAGCGATGCAAGAACGGCAGGTGACTTTGAGCGATGAGAGTTTTGGACTCTCTTCCCCTTTTTTGGTTATGGCAACGCAAAATCCGATAGAAAATGAGGGAGTATATCCTCTGCCAGAAGCACAGCTGGATCGTTTTATGCTCAAAATCAAAGTGGGTTATAACACTCCCGATGAAGAACTTCTGATCGCTCGTCGTATTGCTTCCAAGAATGCTGAACCTATTCATGCCGTTGTCAATGCACAGATACTTCAGGAGCTGCAAGAAGCCGTCAAAACAGTTCACATCGATGAAGAGGTAGAGCGTTATATGATTGCTCTTGTGGGCGCTACGAGAGAACCTGAACGTTTTGGATTGGAGTCTATCAAACGCTACATCCAATTTGGAGCTTCTCCTCGTGTCAGTATCGATATGTTCAAAGCCGTTCGTGCTGTGGCATTTTTGAGGGGAAAAGAGTTCGTTACCCCTAGCGATATTGCAAGCATCGTCAAAGATTTGATGCGCCATCGCATTGTGTTGTCGTACGAAGCTGAGGCGGAGGGGATCGATGTGGATATACTTATCGAACAAATTGTCACTGCGGTTCCCGTACCCTAAATCATGAAAAAAAGTTCCGAAATTCTTATCAAGGCACGTCGTCAGATCGTAGGCGATCGTATTGGCAACAATCCCTCGATGTTTCGGGGTGAGGGATACGATTTTGTAGAGCTGCGTGAATATGTTTCGGGTGATGATACCCGTCATATTGATTGGAACATTACCGCCAAAATGCAGCGCCCCTATGTCAAAGTTTTTCGGGAAGAGAGAGAACTCAGTGTTGTAAGCGTTGCCATGTTAGGCGGCGCATTGGATTTTGGAAAAGCTCAACGTAAAATCGAGAGTGTTGCGCAAGTAGTTGCGCTAATCGGGTACTCGGCAGTCGCTAATGGGGATCTGTTTGCCCATTATAATTTTTCGCAAACCTTACGGGATGAGGTGCGCGCCGGTAAAAAGAAATTTGCCGTAAACGAGAGCGTGCATTCGGTAATGGATGCCCAATTAGTGAACCATAAAGCCGATTACACCGCTATGGCACAAACGCTGTACAAACGAATCAAACGTAGGTCACTTATTGTGGTTATCGGCGATTTTTTTGAGATTCCCGACATGCGGTTGTTGGCCAAAAAGCATGAAGTGGTAGCCGTTGTCGTGAGAGACCGTTTAGAAGAAAAACCCCAACCGTTTGGGTTTACGGCGTTGATCGATCCTGAGAACAGTACCATTTTAGAAGGGGATTTTAATGCCGCGAGTGTCCAAAAATATCATGAAAAGGTTCAAGCGCATGATGGGATGCTGTTTGAACAATTTCGCCGTGATGGGATTCGCTCTACGAAACTTTATACCGACAGTAACGCATCGGTGACCTTGCGACGATTGTTTGAGGGAAGATTGTAATGGCTTCTTCGATGGATATTCCCGTACACGATATAGGGCCGCTTATAGAGGTCGTAGAGTATTCTTTTGCGTGGTTTATAGCATTGATTGCCGTAGTGTTAGTAATTATGGCGGTATTGGTGAAACAGATTCGTTCTCGAAAAAAAATCAAAGAGGTAGATGAGCGAACCGTCCGTTACGAAAATTTTAGCCGTATCGATGTGCGTGATCCTAAAGCGGCAGCGTATGAGATATGCAGGCAGGGCTCTTTTTTTGCACACGATAACGAGCAGACACTGAGTATCTACCGTACTCTTCTTGAACGTTTGCAACGGTACAAATATGCTCCAAAAGTAGAGCCGATGGATGAAGAGAGCATAGCCCTTTATCACGCTTATCAAAAAATGATTGTTGTTTGATTTAAGAAAAAATTTCCTGCAGTTTATTGGCATTTTTCATTTCATGGTGCAGTGAAGTATAGTCTTCTGATAACAATGCTTCTTTGAGAGTAGCTAGTTCTCGTTCGAAGAGTTCAATGGCTTCCAAGACATTTTGTCTATTTTGGCGAAAGATATCTTCCCACATATTGGGAGAGCTTTGTGCCAATCGGCTCATAGAACGAAATCCACCTGCTGCTAGGGTGAGAATGTTTTCTTTTTCTTCTTGTGCCAACACTGTGTTCGCCAGAGCATATGAGATGACGTGGGGCATGTGGCTGATAAATGCTGCATGGCGATCATGCTGATCGGCCCCCATCGTGTGTACTTGCATATTGATTGAACGAAAAAGTTTTAATGCCGTATTTCGCTGTATCTCGCCGCTGTGCTCTAAATCACACATGACGAGTACTTTATCGGTATAAAGCCCCTCTATAGCAGCATTGGGTCCAAATTGTTCTGTTCCCGTCATCGGGTGAGCCGCGACGAAATTTTTGCGGATAGCTTCAGGAACTGCTTTGACAATGACTGCTTTGGTACTGCCTAAATCGATGAGGGTTTTGTCGCTTCCTGCCAAATCAATACATTCATTCAAAAGACGTATTACCCCATCAACGGGGACGGCAAAGAAGATAACATCGCAACGTTCTTTGAGAATGTCAAAAGGGACAATGGCGTGAACAAGACCTCGCTCTAGTGCGATTTTTTGATGTTCTGTATTATGGTCACTTCCTACGACGGACGTGACAAATGGGAGCTTTTGCAGAGAGAGGGCCAACGAGCCTCCCATCAATCCTAGCCCTACAATTCCAATGTTCATTATGAACCTTTACTTAATAATGCTTTAAAAATGGTATTTTAGCAGATTTTGGGTTACATTTACGGTACATTAATTATCTCAGTGATAAAATGAGCGCTAATTTAACGCCATGGATTTTCACTTGAAAAAAATCACTCTTTCCCTCTTTCTTTCGTCCGCTTTGCTGTGCGCAGCTACCGAAAATGTAACCAGTATTAAATACGAGGGTATGGTCCATATTTCTGAAGCCGTAGCCAAACAGCTCAATGAAGTAAAAGTGGGTGAACCGCTTGATCCTCAGCGTTTGGATAAAGCAATCAAAACTTTTTTTGATCAGGGTTATTTTGAAGATGTTTGGGCGGACGAAGAAGCGGGAGTCGTAACGTTTCATTTCAAAGAGAAACCGATTATTTCCAAAATTGAACTCAAAGGGTTCAAAGAAAATGATGAAGAAGCACAAAAGAGCCTTTTGCAAATAGACAAAGGGGCGCTGTACGATGCTAAACGTATCGAGGGTGCCAAAAAACGCATTGTTGATGCATTGAACCAAGAGGGCAAAATTGATTCGGTGGTAGAAGTAGAGACCGAAAAACTCGACAATGGCAGTCTAAGTGTGAAGTTTATAGCAAACGAAGGCGAAGAGATCATTATCCAAGAACTCAAATATCACGGGGTAGCAGGATTGGATCCTGACGAGTTTGATACGATCATTGCGAATAAAGAACGTGATTTCATGGGATGGATGTGGGGACGTAATGACGGTAAAATGAAAATTGCTGAATTGCAATACGATCCGTTGCGTATTCATGATTACTATATGCAATTTGGGTACTTAAATGCAAAAGTTGATGCTCCGTTCGTAACGGTCGATTTCAATCGTTACGAGGCTAAAATGGCCTATAACGTTTTTGAAGGGGATATTTTTCGGGTAAGTGATATTCTTGTTTTTCAAGATACTGCGGTTATCGAGGATCAAGCGCTCTTAGATGTTATTGCGCTGGAAAAAAACAAGCCATTTAACATTAAAACTTTCCGTGATGATGCGGATCGTATCAAGACCAAAATCGCAGATCTCGGATACGCATTTGTGCAGGTTCAACCCGATTTGCGTCAAGACAAAGAGACAAAAACCGTAGAAGTAATTTACCGCATCGTCCCTGGCAAAAAAGTGCACATCGGCAACGTGATTATTGCCGGTAATAATCGAACCCTTGATCGAGTTGTGCGTCGCGAACTCTTTTTGGCTCCGGGAGATTTATACAGTTTGACGAACCTCAAAGACTCACGAAATGCATTGGGACGTACGGGATATTTTGAGACCAATACAATCGAAGAAAAGCGTATCGATGATGAAACAATGGACATTATTGTTCAAGCCAAAGAAGCACCAACGGGGAACATACAGTTAGGCGGAGGATATGGCAGTTTCGGCGGATTGATGCTGAGCGCGGCCATCAGCGACCGTAATATTTTTGGTTCAGGGATTACGGTAGGTTTAAATTTAGAAAGATCACAGCGCACCAGCAGTGCTGCATTCAATATTTCGAATCCACGTCTTAATGACAGTGATTTCAGTGGTAACTTTGCCATTAATAATACCTCAACTGAATACGATACCTATACGACAACCTCACGAGGGCTTAGCATTGGAACGGGACATCGATTCAACCGTTATTGGAGCGGCTATCTTGGGTACAACTATTCCCAAAACTCGTACAGCGATTTATCTGATGCGAACCTCACGACAGAACAGTTGCGCTACTATGAAAGTTATGCAAAAAGCTCTGTAATGGCATCAGCAACATATGACAGTACCGACGATTATTATGTGGCCAGAGAGGGGATGAATTTTTCTCAAAGTTTTGAAAAATCAGGGGTAGGGGGAGATGCCGATTTCCTCAAAAGCCGTTCGACCTTCGGAATTTACCGAGGATTGCAAAAGCTGACGGACTTTGATTTAATTCTACGTTATAAAGCGCGTTATAACTACGTTACAGAAACGGGTTATCTTCCGATCAATGAACGATTTTACATGGGTGGGATCGGTTCTGTCCGCGGGTATCAAAGCTACTCCATTTCACCAACATTAAAAGATGCGAATGGGGCGCCTTTGTTGAGTACATCTGGAGAAGAGCAGAAAACGGGTGGAGAACAGACTTTTTCCAACAGTTTTGAGCTCAGTTTTCCTCTTGTCCCCGAAGCACGTATGCGGGCTACGGCGTTTATCGATTACGGGATGATTGGGAATGATTCTCCAACGGAGATTAAACGGGGAGGTTATGGGCTTTCGCTAGAGTGGTTCAGCCCTGTTGGACCTTTGCAGCTGGTATTCTCAAATCCTATCGGAGATAAGCCGGGAGATGATATCACCCACTTTGAATTTACGATAGGGCAGCGATTCTAAGAGTTTTACCCTCGTTGTCTCTTCGCTTTTTTTAAAGCGAGTACGACACTTACAATACTCATCACCACGCCACCCGCAACCATTCCTACCAATGCGTCCATCATCAGTGGTGCTAGCCACGCCAAAGCATTTCCCATGGCGGGCAGTGATGAAACATTTGCCACGACACTTTGAGTAACGTGGTGCACAATGGGTACAGGATGTGCCAAGATACTTCCCCCAACCAGGAACATAGCGATGGTTCCTGCAATGGATAGGAGTTTCATCAGGCGAGGTGCAAAGCTTAGCAAGGCATTGCCAAGCGCACGATGAATAAATCCTTTTTTCCCTTTCGGAGCATTTTGGGAGAGATAAAGACCCATATCGTCAAGTTTAACGATGAGCGCAACAAACCCATACACACCGACTGTCATCACCAGCGCAATACTTGAGACAACGGCAGCTTGAGAAGCAAACGGCTGCGTTGTAACCGTTCCCAGAGCAATCACAATGATTTCAGCGGAGAGGACAAAATCGGTACGGATGGCTCCTTTGATTTTCTCATCTTCCAGTGCGACTAAATCAGTATTGGGGTCCAATAACGCATTGCGTATGATTTCTTTTTCCTCTTGGGGTGATGCCAAAAAAGGGTGAGCAATTTTCTCAAATCCCTCATAGCACAAATAAGCCCCTCCCACCATCAATATGGGGGTAATAGACCATGGGGCAAACGCACTGAGGGCAAGAGCAGAGGGAACAAGAATCAGTTTGTTTTTAAAAGACCCTTTAGCTACCGCCCATACGACAGGAAGCTCACGTTGGGCGCGTACGCCGGAGACTTGCTGAGCATTAAGGGCAAGATCATCTCCCAGTACGCCTGTGGTCTTTTTTGCCGCAACTTTACTCATTGCAGCAACGTCATCCAATACGGTCGTGATATCATCGATCAGGAGCAGTAGCGAACTTCCGGCCATGCGACTTCCTTTAATTGAATTGGATGGTTAAATTCTTAGGTAAAACAAAATTTTTGAGCTGTTCACGCGCGAGATAGAGGTCTTTTCCCTGCACGGTCAGTAAACCGTCAGAAAAGCTAAGGATTAGTGACTGTGCACTGCTGCGTTGTGCAAGCAGAATATGGGATAACCAAAGAATCGTGTAAAGCGAATCGAGTGTTTTGCTGGAGGGGAGAAGTGATCCATAACTGTTTTTAGGGATTAAATCCGATGAGGTATGCCCTTTTTTAAACAGCAGCAAATGGGATATGAGTGCAATTTGAGAGTGGGTTAATCCATAATCCAATGCGTTGAGTGCCAAATAGTGACTGTGTTTTTGATAAGCATAATAGCGCACCCCCAGTCCGATGGGCAGGAGCTTGGCTGCCATTATCAGTTCTGTACGATTGGCAGGAGCTAAATCCAGATGGGTATGGAGGAGTTCAAAAAGACGTTTTGCTAACGCGGAACACTCAACACCGTGGTTGCTAAAGGTCGCATAGCTGTCTAACAAATAACGAACGGATGGGTTATAGTTGTGAGGAAAACGATCCCCGGCATTGCGTAACAAGTCGCTTAAATAAACCCCTTCGCGAACACCAACACCGCTGCAAATTAATTGTTCTGCTTTCAAATGATGGGAAATACGCTGCAAAATGAGTGTCCCTGGTTTGATCGTATCGAATCGATCGGGTTTAATGTACAGAGATTTTAGTTTTTTAGGAGATGCTTCCATGATGGCATTGGTAAATGTACTAAACATTTCTTGCGTAGTTGAGTAACCATGCAGTTTCTTGATAGGATAGTCTTCTTTTTTCATAAGCGAACGGGTCAGTGCTCGAAAGGTTCCTCCGACACCAATAAGTGTTTGCGTTGATTCAAAAGGAAGCGTGTTGAGGGCATCGTCAATGTAGCTGATGGCTCCCTCTATGTCTCCGTGATCCATAAAAAGTTCTTTGATACGTACGGTACCGATGTTGAGAGAAAACATCTTTTCAACTTTACCATTAATTATTTGCGCAAACTCAGTGGAGCCCCCACCAACGTCTACACTGATGGCATCCATCGGCGGTAGCAAATTGGCACAGGCCATACCGCCTAAATAGGCTTCCCGTGCTCCGTCAATGATTTTGATACCAAGAGAGTGCTCCTGACGAATCCGAGCAATGAAGGTAGAAGCATTGGGTGCATCACGCAAAGCAGAGGTGGCAACACAAAGAATTTTACGGGCTTTAAAGGAGCGGGCAATGAGTAGAAATTCGCCTAACGCACTGGAAGTACGGTCCATAGCGGATGGTTGAAGATGTCCGCTGTTGGTGTAGGCATTTTCGCCCAGGCGAACGGAACTTTTGACCTCATGAATAATATGAAAGGCAAAACGGCTGCTTTTTTGAACAACCGCCATGCGCATTGAGTTAGACCCAATGTCGATGATGGCGGTGCATTGCGCCATCTATTCTTCTTCTTCTGTCAGCTGTTTATACTTGTAAAGAAGTTCCTGCGTTGTTTCAACATTTTCTTTATCCGGGATAATACAATCAACCGGACACACAGGGATACACGCAGGCTCATCATACAATCCGACACATTCTGTACAGCGATCCGGATCGATAAGATAAATCGGATCACCCTCTTCGATAGCGTCCATCGGACACTCTTCGCGACATGCGTCACATGCAATACATTCATCCGTAATGATTAGTGGCATAGTTAAACCTTGTATAGTAATATGATAATGGGCGATTTATATCAAAATCTACCTTAATGGGAGGTTTTATTTGCGTTGAGGTAATAAACAGTACAGTTTTGCAGGAAGTATCAGCTTGGCAACGGTTCCGTCAATGCCGTCGGTACGGTTCGTAATGCTGATAACAGCTCCGATTGCTTCTGCCGCACTTTTGGCCAAGAAAAGCCCTAATCCGGCTCCAGATTTATTCCCTTGACGTTTAAATGGGGCAAAAAGATCTACAGTTTCATCGACACCACACCCCTCATCGATTACTTCGATAATGATATCGGTGTTATTGAGATAACTTTGAAAGATAATGGTTTTTCCCTCAGGCGTGAATTTCATCGCATTTTGCAAGAAGTTTTGCAAAATTTGATTCAGAAGCGTCACTTGCAAGACAGCGATAAAAGATTCCGGTTCAAAATTAGTTTTGAGTATTTTGTTTTCGCTGTGGGTAAGAAGGGCAAAGTCTCCTTCCCACTTTTTTAAGATTTGTATGATGTCGGCTTCAGTCGGCATTTCAAGCTGCGCCCCCTCTTGACGCACTTCTTTTTTTGATCAACGTAACCTGATTTTTGAGCTTTATGACGGCAAGCGGAGTTTTGAGTTCATGTGCCGTGCCGATAAAAAGCTCTTTTTGGTATTTGACAAAGTTCTGAATGCGCCCCATGAGACGATTGAGCGTTTCACCCAGAGGTTCAAATTCTTCGGGCAGCTGATCGACTTTAATCGGACGAAGCAAGTGCTCGTTCATGTTGGCAAGCCGTTTGGATAAGGCACTTACGGGTGCGATCAGCATTTTTGAAAAAGCGATAGCGTAAATGATGATGACAATAAATCCAAAAGCGTTGATGATAAAAATAGATTTTAGAATTTTTTGGAGAAGGGATTTGGTTGCCGTAATGTCACGGCTTATCTTGAGGTAGGTTGAGTGCTCGAAATCAAACGGGTAGATCAAGGTGAGTGTTGTTGTCTGATCCCCATTGGTAGTTTCAAAAAATTCAAGAGACCCTTCACTTTTTTGAAGTGTAACCAAATCAATTTTCAGTTCAGATAATGGATCTGCATCTCTTTGTGTGAGTGCTGTTATGGATTTTGAGGCGGAAATATTTTGAGCTCTGGTGATGAGTTCGGATTGTTTTTCATCGTAAATGGATTGTTTGATAAAGAGGTACAGAAAGGAAGAAAAGAGGACAACAAGTGCCGCGGAAGCGACAATGAGTTGAAACAAAAAGCGGCGTCTTATACTTCTTTTGGAAAACATAAAACGTCCTTGTTATGGAGTGAGGGGGTTTAATTCACTTCTTTTGGGAAACAAAAACGGTACCCGCGTCGGCGAACCGTTTCAATGGTGGTAATGCCCAATGGTTTGTCCATTTTCTGACGAATTTGGTTGATCGCAACCTCGATAACATTTGGTGTAACGAGCTCTGGCTCTTCCCAAATTGCATCGAGCAATTGCTCTTTGGATACGATTTGGTCACGGTGACGTGCAAGGTGAGTAAGCACTTCAAAAGGTTTACCTTTAAGCTCGATCTCTTTTTCTTTGTAGATGATTTTCTCTTCTTCTGGATTGATGATGAGATCATCGATTTCAATAATGTTGCTTCCGCCAAAACGCAAACGCGCTTCAATACGGGCAATTAGGACATCAAAATCAAACGGCTTACGGATATAATCATCCGCACCTGCTCGAAGAGCATCGATTTCGCTTTGATTGTCATCACGAGCAGAAAGTACAACAACGACTGTTTTAGGCGTATTGGATTTAATATCAGGGATGATATCAACGCTGTTGCCATCCGGGAGCATCCAGTCCATCAAAATCAGGTCATAATTTCGGATATCGAGATAGTACTCGCCATCTTTTAGGGTCTCAACGACATCGCTTTGGTAACCGAACTCTTTAAGTCCTTCAGAAAGGGTTTTGTTGAGTGTTACTTCGTCTTCAATGATTAGAATGCGCATTTACGTTCCTCGAAAGCGGATATTTTTGCGAAATTATAACACAGTTTTAGAAAATCTTAAAGTTTTATTCAATTTTCTTTAAAAAATGAAACTTTTTTGAACGCCAACGGTGCAATTTGGGAGAATGTCAGGTTTTCGTAATGTGAGGGAGAGTTTATGAAGAGAGGCAAATTCTTTTTTCAGTGAAGCAGCCAGTGATTCGAGAGCCTCTTCGATGAGAAAAAATTGCTCTTTTTGGACGCTTTTTTGTATGTGCATGGCAACATCGGCATAGTTGATAAAGTTATTGTGGGAATAGTCATAGTCGATAATGCAGTCGATAATGATTGTTTGGGGTGTGATGCGCTCGTCTTCTAAAATCCCGATAATGGATTCAAAAGTGAGGTTTTCGATGAGAATGGTCATGCGACGCGTTTCTCTTCTCCTTTGACAAGTCGGACAAAGTTAGGGATGTGTTTGTAGAATAAAATAAAGGCGATGAAAAGTACGGGTGCATGAAACATAGTTGGGTGAAGGATGAAGGAAGCAACGACCAATGCTGCTAATCCTAACATCGAAGAGAGTGATGAAATACGGATAGTCTTGGCAGCAATACCCCATACCACAAGTGCGATAGCCGTTTCAATCGGAAGCATAACGGCCATGACGCCCATTCCGGTTGCTACCCCTTTGCCCCCCTCAAACCATAAATAGGGGCTGAAACAATGTCCAATCACGGCGAGAACGGCCACGAGCCATACAACGGCCTCACTCATACCGAAATATTTGGCCGCTAATACAACGGCGATCCCTTTGAGAGCATCGAGTGCAAGGGTTGCGGCACCCAGTTTTTTGGCCAATGAAGGGTTGGTCTCTTTGACCACACGCAATACATTGGTGGCACCGATACTACCTGAACCGGATTCTTTGACATTCACCCCTGCAAATAATTTTGCCAAGATAAGACCAAAAGGGATACCGCCAAGCGCATAGGCTAAGAGATAAAATTGTACGTTTTGATTAAATAAAAATTCCATGATCCGTAACTCTTTGTTTATAAATTTGGGATGCTATTATATTTCAAAAGATATAATAACATCCTAATGAGATTCAAGGAACCGTTTTGACATACAGTGCAGAAGAATTAAAACAAAAAATTATTGATCTAAAAAAGCGTTTGAGTGTGACAGTGGTGGCGCACTTTTACCAGCGCGATGAAGTGTTTGAGATGGGGGATATTACGGGAGATTCGCTGGAGCTTGCTAAACGTACCATGGCAGATGACAAAGAGTTTGTTGTCTTCTGCGGTGTCGGTTTTATGGGGCAGAGCGTCAAAATTTTGAGTCCCCAAAAACGGGTATTGATGCCAAAAGTCGCCTGTTGCGCGATGGCGCGGATGATTGACAGCCTCTATTTTGATGAATCGATCGCTTATTTGGAGAAACACGGGATCAAGGCGGAGAATATTCTTCCTATTACGTATATCAACTCCAATGCCGATGTCAAAGCCAAAGTGGGAAAAATGGGGGGGATGGTCTGCACCAGTTCCAATGCCAAGATGATCATCGAAAAAGCGTTGAGTGAGGGGAAAAAGATCCTTTTCGTCCCGGATCGCTGTTTGGGACAAAATATCGCTAACATGATGGGACTCAAATCGTGTGTCATCGGGGACGATACGGATCCAAAAGAAGCAGATATTATTTGTTATAACGGTTTTTGTGCCGTTCATCAGCTTTTTACCGTGGACGATATTGAGTTTTACCGCAACAAATATCCGGGCATTTTGATCGCGGTACACCCTGAGTGTGATCCTGCCATCTGTGCCAAAGCTGATTTTGTCGGATCAACCTCCCAGCTCATCAAATACATTAGCGAGCTGCCAGAGGATCAAAAAGTGGCGGTAGGCACCGAGTTCAACATGGTGAACCGTTTACGCCCTAAAAACACCTATGTCCTCTCCAGTACCAAGCCTGAATGTCCGACGATGAACGAAACGACGCTCGAAGATTTGTATTTGACCCTCAAATCCATTGAAGATGGAAACCCTATCAATGAAATCGAAGTGGATGAAGAGACCCGTTATTGGGCAAAAATTGCGTTGGATAGGATGTTGGCATTATGATGGAACAATTTGTACGTGACGTATTGGCCGAAGATGTTGGGCGAGGGGATTTGTATGCCAGAGTGAGTGCGCCTATAAGCGCAAGCGCAAAAATTATCGCCAAGAGTGATGGAGTGCTTGCGGGAGAAGAGTATTTAACGGTTCTTGCCAAAATGGAAGGTTTTGCAATCGTTTGGCATAAACATGACGGCCAACGGTTTTCAAAAGGGGATGTTCTTTTGGAGCTCAGCGGAGATTCACACACTCTTTTGCGCATCGAGCGGACATTGCTCAATATGCTGCTTCATGCCAGTTCGATTGCTACATTGACACGTCAGTATGTCGATATGATCGCTCCGTATGGAACCAAACTTCTGGATACCCGAAAAACCCGTCCGATGCTGCGTAATTTTGAAAAATACGCCACCCGTATCGGGGGAGCGACCAATCATCGTATGGGACTGGATGATGCCCTGATGCTCAAAGACACCCACCTCAAAACGATTGATAATTTAGAACAATTTATGGAAGAAGCACGCGCCAAAATCCCGTTTACGGCTAAAATTGAGATAGAAGCCGAGACCATAGAGATGGCAAAGCGTGCGATGGCGGTAGGTGCAGATATCGTTATGTGTGACAACATGAGTACCGATGATTTGCGTGAAGTCGTAGCGTATAAATGGGAACACTATTCCAGTATATTACTAGAAGCAAGTGGAAACATTTCGCTCTCAACGATTGAGAGTTACGCACAAACGGGCGTGGATGCTATCAGTACGGGTTCTCTAATCCATCAAGCCAATTGGATTGATTTGTCCATGAAGATGGACTAATCTGTGGCAGACGACCAAGAAAAGACCGAAGAACCCACCGCCAAGAAGCTCGAAGATGCAAGAGCGGAGGGGAATGTTCCCCGAAGTCAGGACACAGCAGGGGTGGTTGTCCTGATCGTTGCGATCTTGGCGCTGTGGATGATGTTTTCGTTTATTGCTGAACGTCTTTTGAATTTGGTCCGTTATTATTTTTCCTTGATGAATCATCCTCTTGAGACAGTTAATCTCATTGATATCGCCTTTGTAACCTTCAAAGAATTCCTTATTATGGCATTACCGATCACGATTATCATTGCAGTTGCCGGGGTTGCAGGGACGGTGGCACAAATCGGATTTAATTTTACAACCAAACCGCTGACCCCTAATTTCTCGAAACTTGACCCGATTGCCGGATTGAAAAATATTTTAAGTTTTCAAAAAGTATTGGAGTCCCTCAAAATCACGTTTAAATCGTTTACGGCGTTGGGAATCGGATTTTTCTTTTTTTGGTCGTTTATTAAAGAACTGCCGACGGTTGCCATCTTTGGATTATGGGAACAAATGGAGTGGTTTACCGAGAAAGCGATTATTTTAGCCGCAGTTATGCTGGTAATATTGTTCGTATTCGCGGTTATGGATTTGGTCATGACGCGTAAACACTATTTTGACAAACTCAAAATGTCTATGCAAGAGATCAAAGACGAGTTTAAAAGCATGGAAGGGGATCCGCATATCAAAGCGAAAATCCGCCAGATACAGATGCAAGCGGCACGAAAGCGGATGATGTCCGCGGTTCCCACAGCTGATGTGGTTATCACCAATCCAACGCATTATGCTGTCGCGATCAAATACGATGAAACCAAACACAATGCTCCGGTTGTAGTGGCCAAAGGGGTGGATAACATCGCTATTCAGATCAAAAAAATCGCAAGAGAAAACGGAGTGCACGTCGTTCAAAATCCTCCATTGGCACGTTCGCTTTACAAAGAGGTTGAGATAGACCATCCGATTCCGGATATGTTGTTTGCCGCAGTTGCCGAGGTATTGGCGTATGTGTATAAAATGGGCAAAAAGCGTAAAGGCTGATTCGAATATTTTTAAAAGATGCTAAAATGTGCAAAATTTAGAATTTTTCAAAAATTATGTATAAAAAAGGGGTGTAAATGAAAAAGTTTTCAGTTGTGGCAGCTGTAATCCTTAGTTCAGGTATTTTTGTTCAAGCAGCGGACGATTTGGCAAGCGCCTTTAAAGAAGGGAAGCTTGATGGGCGCATTCGTATGCACTATTTTCTTACCGATTGGGACCATAATGATCAATGGAATTTAAATCTTCCACTGCCGGGAAAACCTGATGGGGATAGTCAAGGGTTAGCGATCGGTGGAAGTTTAATTTATAAAACGGCTCCTGTGTATGGCCTCAGTGCGGGCGTAGGATTTTACACAACACATGGACTTGGCGGGTTATTGACGAATGATGACAATGGAATAACAGCAGGGCATCCGAAAAATACAACAGCGGCCGATCTTTTTGCCCGCGGTCCAGGAGCAGATGGTAGTTTTGGAGATGGTTACAGCGTCATGGCACAATCTTACCTCCAATACGAGATTGCAAAAACATCTGTTAAAGGTGGCCGTTTCTTGATGACAAACCCGTTTATCAATCCTAATGACACTAAAATGATTCCGATTGCAATAGAAGGTGCCAGTATTACCTCTAATGAAATTGGTAATACGACTCTTATATTAGATTATGCCGATAAGATTAAAGAGCGTGGGATGACCTATTTTGGTTCTATGGCCGACACAGGTGACACTCCTGACGCGATTAAAAACTATTATAGTACTCATTATACTCCTACAGCAACACTTTCTCCTGCTGATCAAGTGAATTATGGTCAACATTCAGCTCCAAATGTCACGATTGTAGGAGTAAAGAATAAATATATTGATAATTTAGAACTTCAAGGCTGGTATATGAATTGGCCGGATATTATCGATCAGGCAATGGGAGAGGCTAATTATAAATTAAAAGCTGGAGATATTGGTTTAACATTCGGGGCACGTTATATGCAGCAGTTTGACCAAGGAGCAGGAGATTTAATCACTCCAATGAATGGGACTTCTATATATGCCACAGGAGCTGTTACTTCAACTTCACCACTAGGTGGTACTTCAAAGGTTCAGGTAAAAGGGGATAATGACAACAGTGTTGATACCTATATGTATGCATTGCGCGCTATTGCCAATTATCAAGCAGTTCGATTTTTGGTGGCCTATTCCCATACGAACAGCGGAGGTGATTTAATCGCTCCATGGCGAGGATTTCCAACGGAAGGGTATACCCGTTCTATGACTATCACCGATTGGAATGCAAATACGCATGCCTATAAAGCACAGATTGATTATGATTTTAACAGTCTTGTCCCGGGACTGAGTGCATTGCTTGGGTACAGCTATTATGATCGCGATCCCTCGAAAGTGTCTTATCAGGGACAGACCAACCGTTATTATGGCAACGGTGATACGCGTCAATGGAACTGTGATGCCAAATATGCCGTTGCTAGTCTGAAAGGGCTGGAGTTAAAAGTCCGTACTATGATCCAGCAAAATGATGTTGTAACTAATATTGGCGGCAATACAGGAACTGTATCCGAAGGGATCGGTAACGATACTTCCAATAAAGAACTTCGTTTCGAAATCAACTATCTTTTTTAAAATAGAGTATTTATGCCTTTATCTTTGATCGACCAAGCAAGCCATATCGTTCTTATCGCGCATCAGAACCCCGATGCCGATTCGTTAGGCTCTGCCTCCGCTTTTTACTCTTATTTATTACGTACCCAAAAAAAAATCACCTTTTATTGTGTTTCACCAAAGATTCATACGCATTTGGGCTTTATCCCTTGGATGGACAAAATTAGCAACCGTTTTCCCACAGATGCAGATTTGGCGATTAGCTTTGATTGCGGCAGTTTTGCTCGACTGGGCGTTGAGTACAGCGGTGCGCTCATCAATTTTGATCATCACATCAGCAACGATCAGTATGGCACTCTCAATTACATTGATACGCTTGCCATAAGTACAACGCAAGTTGTTTATGAGTGGTTTGTGGGTGAAGATATAAAAATCAATGGTAAAATGGCAAATGCACTTTATGCCGGATTGATGGATGACTCAAAATGTTTCCGTGATGGCAGATGCGGAGTGAAAATTCTTGAAATTGCGCACCGGTTGATTGACTTGGGTGCGGATCATGAACAGTGTGTCAATGGCTTGTATCACAGCAGAACACTTGCCTCTATCAGGCTTCAAGCACATATGCTGCAACAAATGAAGCTTGTGCTGGATGGCAGCTTGGCCGTATTTGAAGTGGATCAAGTACTTTTGGAATCTACGGGCGCTTCGCTCAATGATTGTAAAATTGTTTTAGAAGAAGCGATGACGCTTAAAATTGTGCGCGCAGCATTACTGTTAGCAGTGCGCAAGCGTGGTGACATTAGTATCTCTTTGCGAACGGATGGAGCACTCAATGCTTCTGCAATCTTGCAAAAGTATCAAGGCGGAGGTCATCGTGACCGTGCAGGGGGAAAAGTGATGGACAAATCGCTGGAACAAATACGAGAAGAAATTATAGGGTGTATTCAAAAGGAGATAGAGTGAGAAGACGAAACAGCGGTTCGGGTATGATGGGATGGATTTTTGGGATAGCAGCGGCAGGGGCGATAGGATTTATTGCCTTTTCACCGATATTTGAACGCAATGACCCCGTAGTCAGTGTGTCTCATCAAGATTATTGGAATTTTCAAGAACCGATTCATGTAAGCGTAGAAGATGAAAGCGGATTGAAATCGTTTAAAGCCACAATATCCACTGACCATGATGACTGGGTAGTTGTGGACGATTTGGCAATGAGCAAAGAGAAGACACGAGCGTTTGATGTATTGCCGCCAAAAGGGCGCAGAAGTGTTGAAGCCCAATCGGTTACATTGAAAATCGAAGCAACGGATAACAGTCTATGGGGTCTCTTTATGGGCAATACGTTCAGTCAAGAGATGACATTGGTGATCGATCAGCGCCGTCCTGTTCTTTCAGTAATCGCGAGCTCTTATAAAATTCAAAAAGGGGGATCGGCCATTGTTATTTTCAAAGCAAGCGATCCCCACATGGAAAGTTTGAAAATACAAACCAATTTCGGCAAAACCTTTATCGCACAGCCTTTTTACAAACCAGGCTATTATGCCTCTTTGTTGGCGTGGCCGGTACAGGCACAGAGCTTTAGTGCGACAGTCGTAGCCCGTGATAAAGCGGGTAATGAAACCAGAAGCTCTGTCCCGGTACGGTTAAAAGATCATGCGTATAAAGTATCCAACATTGAACTCAGCGATGCGTTTTTGGATGGTAAAATTGCGGAATTGGCGAACGTCTATCAGCAGACCATCGGAGTAGATGACCGACTGGAACAATTTCGCATTATTAACGAAAAAGTACGCGCCGATAACGAAAAAATCATTCACGAGGCGACTTCCAAAGTATCCAATGCAATAATCAGCGATTTTAGACCTATCCCTTTTTACCCATTGGTGAACGGTCAAAAAGTAGCGGATTTCGGGGATCACCGTATTTACAGCTACAAAGGACAAGAGAATGTGAGTCAGGCGTATCACATGGGCTTGGATCTCGCGAGTGTTCAAATGGGACCGATTAAAAGCTCTAACGGTGGGAATGTCATTTTCTCTAAGACCAACGGGATTTATGGGAATCTTCCGATTATTGATCACGGCTTTGGTCTTTATACCCTTTATGGACACTGCTCGGAAGTAAGTGTTCAGGAAAAAGACCGTGTTGTTTCACAGCAAGAGATCGCCAAAACCGGAATGAGCGGCTATGCCATGGGAGATCATCTCCATTTCGGCATTTTGGTTCAGGGGATTGAAGTACGTCCGGAAGAGTGGATGGACAGTAAATGGATTGCTGATAATATAACCAATGTTATTGATTCGGCCAAGATGTTTATCAACCAGCAGTAAGAATGTGGCTATAATCACAATGAATGTCCCGGTTTAAGGAAAGAGTATGAAAAGACAAACAACGATCGCCAAAAGTGTTGAACTGGTAGGGATTGGACTGCACAAAGGGGTGCCTGTTCATTTACGCTTGGAACCTCTTGAGAGCAATAGCGGTATTGTCTTTTTTAGGAGTGATGCGGGGGTTTCGATTCCTCTGACTCCTGCGAGCGTTGTGGATACCAAAATGGCTACCGTGATCGGCAAAGACGGCGTTTCGATTTCTACCATTGAGCACATGCTCTCTGCCATCTATGCATACGGTATTGATAACATACGTGTCGTGGTGAATGCCGATGAAGTTCCTGTCATGGACGGTTCATCGATGAGTTTTTGTATGCTGTTGGATGAAGCGGGGATACGGGAGCTCGAGAGTCCTAAAAAAATTATGCGGATAAAAAAAGAGGTTGAGGTCAAAGAGGGGGACAAGTACGTCAAGCTCTCCCCTTCTGATGACCTCAGCTATGACTTTACAATCAAATTCTCCCATCCGGCCATCGATAAGCAAAGCTATATATTGAAATTCACCAAAGAAAACTACAAAAAAGAGATTGCCAGAGCACGTACTTTTGGATTTGTTCATGAGGTTCAGTATCTTCGTTCCAAAGGACTCGCTTTGGGTGGTAGTTTGGAAAATGCGGTGGTTTTAGACGACAAAAAAGTACTCAATCCCGAAGGTCTTCGTTTTACCGATGAATTTGTACGCCATAAAATTTTGGATGCCATAGGCGATATGTCCCTTATTGGGATGAATTTTATCGGCAATTATGAAGCCTTTGCCGGTAGTCATGATTTAAATCACAAACTGACACTTGAACTTTTAAAAGATCCTGCCAACTATGAGATTGTAGAACTCATCACCGCAGAATCGGAAGAACTGGTCAAAGCGTATGCATGATGCGGTGGTTATCGCACTGGGAAGTCCTGTCTATGTCGGAATCTATGATGAGAACGGGCAGCTGAGTGAATCGATTCATAGTGACGGATTAGGTTCAGATGTATTGCCATCTATTTTTGAGGATATTTTAAATCGCTATTGTCTAAAGCATTTGATTTACGCAAACGGTCCTGGCAGTTTTATGGGGATTAAAGTGGCCTATCTCTTTTTGAAGACGTTGTCCATTGTACGAAATATCCCTTTATTGGCGGTTGACGGGTTCTTTTTTAACGAAAACAACCCTATAAAAGCAGTTGGAAAGCTCTATTTTGTTAAAAATAGCAATACGATTACAATGGAACCATTGGAAAAGCCGATTCTACGAGGATTTGAGCTTCCTCAAACAATAGACGTAAAGAATTTTAATACTGACAGTGCCCCATATTATGGAATTGATGCGGTTGGATAAGGAAAAAAAGTGTTTATAAGCGTACCTGCAACCAGTGCCAATCTAGGACCCGGTTTTGATTCATTAGGATTGGCCGTTGATTTACGAAATCGTGTTGAGTTGATTCCTTCCCGTTTTTTTACCGTAGCGATCAAAGGGGAGGGGGAAAACAACCCCAGACTTAAGGGCAATAATCTCTTTGTGAGTATTTTTAACGAACATTATCGCCGTTTGACGCAAAAACGTCAAAATTTTAAATTTACGTTTTACAATCAAATTCCTATGTCACGAGGACTTGGGAGTTCATCAGCGGTTATTGTGAGTGCCATCAGCTGTGCACATGAAGCAGCAGGGGTTAAAGTATCCAAGCGCCGTATTTTAAATCATGCCTTAATCTACGAGTCACATCCCGACAATATCACCCCTGCGGTTATGGGCGGATTTAACTGTGCGATGGTAGAAAAGCAAAAAGTTTTTTCACAGCAAAAACATATGCCGGACTATTTAAAAGCAGTAGTAGTTATCCCAAATAAGCCTATTTCAACCGCAAAGTCACGTACAACCCTTCCACGATCGTACAGCAAAGAGAGTGCTGTTTTTAATCTTTCGCATACGGCAGTGACAGTAGGGGCATTTTTTAATGAAGACTGGGAAATGCTGCGTCTTGCGACGCAAGATCGCTTTCATCAAAGAATTCGGATGAAAATGTTGCCGGAACTCTTTGAAGTACAGAAAATGGCGTATGATAACGGCGCATTGATGAGTACTCTATCGGGAAGCGGATCAACTTTTTTTAATATGGTCTATGATGAAGATGCGTTAGGGATGGCGGACAAGTTTAGAGAGTCCTTCCCCGATTTTGAGGTAAAAGTTCTGAGTTTTGATAACGATGGACTGGTTATTGAACGGTAACTAAAGAAAGTATTGGATATAATGGCGCAAATTGTAAAGCAACCAACGCGTATGTGTGTGGTATGTCGCGAACGCTCTAGCCAATTGTCTCTTCTTCGGCTTCAATGCCGTGAGGGAGTTTTGGAATCCTACTGCGGGATAGGGCGAAGTTTTTATCTGTGCTCGAATTGTATTGAGCATAAAAAAACGCCAGGGCTTTTGGCCCGTCAGTGCAAAAGCAACGCGCTTGAAATGCTTATGAATCGGTTAAAGGAGATAGTCGTTAATGATGGATAAAGTAAGAGTTCATGAAATTGCCAAGGAACTTGGTATCAATTCTAAAGAGGTTGTTGATAAAGCAACAGCAATGGGGTTGAATCTTAAAACAGCTTCAAGTACCGTATCAATGGAAGAGGCTGAAAAAATCATGAACTACATCATGAGCGGAGCAGCTGTCGAAACCCATGCGCCAAAAACAGTGGTTAAAGAAGAAGCCGCAGTTCCTCACGTTGAAGTTAAAGAAGAGACAAAAGCACCTATGGCTGTTGTAACGGCTGCCACTGTATTGCAAGGTACACAAGCGCCTCAAGAAGAAACATCCGTAGAGCCTCAAGCTGAAGGGGACGTTCCAAAACGATCCGGTTTGAAAATCGTTAAGAAAGTACGTCCGGTTGAAGAAGCGGTTGTGGCTGCTGCGAAGCATGAAAATGTCAATGTTTCTCAATACGGCAAAGTAAGCGCAGAAGTACAGCGTGAGCTCGAAGCAAAAAAAGCAAAAAAAGCGCACAGCAGTGCTCCTACACAAAGAAAAGATCAAGGGATCAGACTCGATATTTTCGGCGGAGACATCTCTAATGTATCGATGGATTATGAAGAAAATCAAGTTGTCTTGATGGACTTGAATGATCTAGGACAAAACCTTCCACCTGAAGAAGAGCAAAAGCCTAGAGAGAAAAAACCTGCCGGACGTAATGCAGGCAAGAAACAAGGTGCCAACAAAGGCAAGCCCCGTAAAGTTTCAAGAGAAGCACGTAAAAAGTACGCAAAAGATGCCAAAGAAGATGAAGTTATTACTCACGTAGAAATTCCTGAAGACGTTCGTGTTTATGAATTCGCGGAAAAAGTGGGTCAAAGTATTTCAAACGTTATTAAAGTTCTTTTCGATCTTGGAATGATGGTGACGAAAAATGACTTCTTGGGCAAAGATGAAATCGAGATTCTTGCAAGTGAATTCGGTGTCGAAGTAACCACTATCGATCCAAAAGATGCCTTCAATTTAGAAGAAGCATACGATGAATCAATGCTTGAATCTCAAGAGATGGAAGAACGTCCTCCGGTTATCACCATTATGGGACACGTTGACCATGGTAAAACCTCTCTTCTTGATGCGATTCGCAGCGCAAAAGTCGCACACGGCGAAGCAGGTGGAATCACACAGCATATCGGTGCGTATTCAGTTGAGCAAAAGGGCAAGTTGATCACGTTCTTGGATACCCCAGGTCACGAAGCCTTTAGTGCAATGCGTGCTCGCGGTGCGCAGTTGACGGACATTATTATTATTGTTGTTGCGGCAGATGATGGTGTAAAACCACAAACACGTGAAGCGGTACAGCATGCCAAAGATGCAAAAGTTCCAGTTATCGTTGCTATCAATAAAATGGACAAACCGGGCGCTAACCCTGACATGGTCAAAGGGCAAATGGCAGAGCTTGGTCTAAATCCGATCGAGTGGGGCGGAGATATCGAGTTTGTTGGTGTATCAGCAAAAGCGATGACGGGTCTTGATGAATTGCTCGAAGCGATTTTACTACAATCTGAAATCATGGAACTCAAAGCAGATCCAACGGCGATGGCAAAAGCGGTCGTTGTTGAAAGTACGTTAGAAAAAGGGCGTGGACCGGTTGCCACGGTTATCGTTCAAAACGGTACCCTTAAATTGGGAGACAACATTGTTTGTGGCGGTTCGTACGGACGTGTACGTGCCCTTATCAACGATCGTAAAGCACAGATTCAACAAATCGGACCAAGTCAAACGGCAGTTGTCGTAGGTCTCAATGAAGTTCCGCCATCGGGCGAAATAATGATGGCAATGCAAAGCGATAAAGAAGCAAGAGAGTACGCACAAAAGCGTTACGAATATGATCGTCATCGTGAGCTTTCACTCAGCACCAAAACAACGTTTGATGAATTGACTTCATTGGTTGTCGAGGGTCGTGTCAAAGCGCTTAAAGTCGTTCTGAAAACAGACGTACACGGTTCACTTGAAGCGATTAAATCGGCACTTGCAGAACTTCGTAATGAAGAAGTTAAAGTTGAAGTGATTTCCAGCGGTGTCGGCGGTATTACCGAAAATGACGTTGCGTTGGTAAACAACAGTGAAAACTGTGCATTATTAGGCTTTAATGTTCGTCCTACGGGTAACGTCAAAGCCGCTGCAAAACAAATGGGTGTTGATATCAAAACATACTCTATTATTTATGAGCTTATTGATGATATTAAACTTATGTTGACTGGTATGATGGCTCCACAATACCGTGAAGAGAATACGGGTCAAGCGGAAGTGCGTGATACTTTCCCAATGCCAAAAGGTGCAGGGACAATCGCAGGATGTGTCGTTGTAGACGGTAAATTGATTCGCGGCGGTATGGTTCGCGTTATTCGTGAAGGTGTTGTTATCCATGAAGGTGATCTAACGTCATTGAGACGTTTCAAAGACGATGTCAAAGAGGTTACCAAAGGATTCGACTGTGGTGTTGTTCTAAACGGATACACGGATGTCAAAGTCGGTGACGTTATCGAAACGTTCAAGAAAATCGAGAAAAAAGTAACCCTGTGACTCCCGGACAGATTAAAGTAAAACGGACGGAATCAATTCTCAAAGAGTTGATCCCTGAAGCCCTTTCCCAACTCTCAGATGCACGCCTTCGTGAAGTCGATGTTATCGATGTGAAATGTTCTAAGGGTCGTAGCGACGCTAAAATCTATCTTGATCCTCACTCCTATACTCCTCAAGAGCAGGCTACTTTTATCCGTATGCTTGAAAAAGCGCGTCCGATTATTGAAGAGTATTGTTTGCGTGACCAAGGGTGGTTTCGTTCCCCTACGTTGACTTTTGTATTTGATGATACCCTAAAGCGCAGCCAAAATATTGAGGCACTATTTGCCAAAATCGCCAAGGAGAAGAAAGATGAGTCTTGAGAGTGATATCAAAAAAATGGTCGAATCGGTCGGATTGTCTCTCTACGATACGGCGATTGTCAACGAAAATGAAAATACCATCTACCGTGTCAGTGTAACGGCTCCCGGCGGTGTGAGCTTGGATCAATGTGCGAATCTTTCGCATCTGATTTCCCCTCTTTTGGACATAACAGCACCCGTTAGCGGTGATTACCGTTTGGAAGTGAGCTCTCCTGGAATTGAGCGCCGTCTTAAAACAGTGGACCATTTTATACAGTCTGTGGGCGAAAAAGTATCCCTTACCACTCTCGAAAAAGAGAAAATAGAAGGGGAATTGGTTAGTGCAACTACTGAAGAGGTTACGGTTCAAACCAAAGAGAATGGAACTGTAAAAGTTCCTTTTCGCTCCATTAATAAGGCTAAGACCTATTTTGAGTGGTAATGAACACCGCTTCTAAACTCTCTCCTATGAACCTTGCGCTCGCAGCAGCGTGGGATTATCAACTTTTAACTTTTCCTAATCCTGCTGTGGGTGCTGTATGCATCGGTGAGCATGGCGAAATCCTCTCCATAGGGGCGCATAAAAAAGCGGGTGGACCTCATGCCGAGGTTTATGCCCTGCGTGATGCCTACGGTGTTCTTAGCACAGACATGAGCATTGCCCATTGTGAAGATTCTGCCCTTATAAACGCCTATTTGCGTGAACATCATGCGGGGTGCTTTCAATCGATTTCGATGGCGGTGACCTTGGAACCTTGTGCCCACAGCGGTAAAACCCCCTCTTGTGCAGGACTCATACGCGATTTAGGGATCAAAAAACTGCTCATCTCGTGTAAAGACCCCAACCCTCTTGCTGCGGGCGGATCGATATTCTTAAAAGAAGCCGGGGTTGAGTGCACCATGGGTATTGAAGAAGAGCAGGGGCGTAATCTCTTGGCTCCGTTTGTCCAATGGCAGGTCAGGCCATTTGTTTTTTTCAAATGGGCGCAACGCCTTGATGGAACAGTGGATGGCGGAATTATCAGTTCGGCGGCTTCGAGAGAGCATGTGCACGGTTTGCGAGATAAATGTGATCTGATTGTCATCGGGGGAAATACGGTGCGCATGGATCGTCCAACACTGGATGCCAGACTGGTCAATGGAAAAGCTCCTGATGTATTGATCTATTCACGAGAAACGGATTTCGATCAAACGATTCCTTTGTTTCATGTAGAGGATCGACGGGTGTTTATTGAATCGACTTTCGATCGCATCAAGGGGTATTCGTTGGTGATGATTGAAGGTGGTTCGGCGATGATGGAAGCGAGCCGTGACGTGTGTGATTGGTATCTGGGTTACATTGCTCCTAAAATTGGTGGTGGAATGGAGACTATTGGCCAAACAACAGAGGACTTTGAGGTAATGAGCGCTAAAATTCAAGAAGATATTATCCTTTGGATGAAAAAGAGATAGGAAGTACAGGGCATGACGCGTCAAGAAAAAATTGTATCGATGTTTAATGATATTGCACCGACGTATGACCGTGCAAATCGCGTTTTGAGCATGGGTGTAGATACCTTTTGGCGTAAACGTGCGTGTGACCTCGCATTTGGCTATTGTCAGTCGAAAAGTATGCATAAAATTGTGGACGTTGCGTGCGGTACGGGTGATATGATGGGGTATTGGAAGCGTCGCGGAGATACTGCCGGCATAGTGATTGATGAGATAGTCGGAGTGGACCCATCCGAGGGGATGGTGAACGTTGCACGTGAAAAATTCCCCTATTTCAACTATCATATTGCCCCTGCTACACAGCTTCCGTGTCCCGATGGAACGTCGGACATTATCAGTATTTCGTACGGAATCCGTAATGTGGTTGAACGAGAGGCCGCATTGCAAGAGTTTAACCGTTCTCTTAAAACAGGGGGGTTGATAGTCATCCTTGAGTTTATGAAGAATGAAACTCCTTCGATGATGGGAAAAATCAGAGATTGGTACATGAACAATGTTCTCCCGCGCATTGGGGGGATGATCTCTAAAAATTATGAAGCGTATCGTTATCTACCCGATTCAATCGAAGGTTTTTTGAGTGTAGGGATGCTGCAAAAAGAATTGGAAAACAATGGATTTGAGATGCTGTACGCACAAAGTTTTTCCATGGATATCTCATCATTGATGATCGCGCGAAAAAAATGAATACGGCGCTAAGCGTCTCAGGGCTCAATGAGCAGATCAAAACCCTTCTAGAAACCACGTTTGAGTTTGTCAGTGTGGAGGGGGAACTTTCCCGTATTACCAATCATAACAGCGGACATATTTACTTTACCCTCAAAGATGCCGATTCTTCTATTAAATGCGTTATGTTTCGCGGCAATGCGGCATATCAAATCAACTGCGTGAGTGCCGAGCCGTATGGACAGGGAGCTTTGGCATTGGCGTACGAGCAGCTCAAAAAGAAGCTGGAAGAAAAAGGGTATTTTGACCCCTCCCATAAAAAAATATTTCCAAAATTTCCCCGAACAATTATACTGGTCACGTCTGCTACGGGTGCTGCATTGCAGGATATGCAGCGTGTTGCAGCGCATCGATGGCCGTTGGTAAAGTTGATTGTGATTGACGTATTGGTTCAAGGGACAACGGCAGCAGGGATGATAGCACAGGGGTTACGTACTGCTGATTCACTCAATGCCGATGCTATCATTGTAGGCCGTGGCGGCGGAAGTATTGAAGATTTATGGCCATTTAACGAAGAGATCGTTGCCGATGCCCTGTATTCACTGAAAACACCGGTGGTCTCTGCTGTGGGGCATGAGATTGACTGGGTATTATCCGATTATGTGGCGGATATGCGCGCGCCGACTCCCAGTGCGGCGATGCAGATGTTACTTCCAGACCGTAATGAGCTGATGCAAAGTATTGATGAAATGCGATACGGTGCCTATGGAATGGTGGCACAGAGATTGGAGCGAAAACGAGAACAGCTTGACCATATGAAAGAAGCATTTGGACGACACAGTATCGAGCAAAGACTTAACGTTCAACACGAACAGATAAAAGAGTTAAAAGACCGGTTGAATGCTCAGGTAATGATCAAAATGGAACGTGCGTTGAGAGAGATTATACCGATAAAAGAGCGTTTAGATCAGCAAATACAAAATACCATGGGGCAAAAAAAATCATTAATTTTCCAGTTATTGCAAGCCTATGATGCACAGCATCCCAAACATAAAAATAAACGGGGATTTGCTCAAGTGGCGCGAGAGGGCAAAGTGATTGACCTGGATGACCTGCAAGTGGGGGACGAGTATGAAGCGATGAATGAGCGCAGAGTTGTGCGCTCAAAAGTCTTGGCGATTATTTCAACGTAACGGGTGGAAAATAGGTATGAAGCAATGACGATCCCTCTGCGGCAAACCGCTTAAAGAATCGGTCCATAGGGTCTTCTTTATTCCAAACAGGGTCTTTGATTTTGGTGAGTGCTTCTACCCGTTTTTTGGCATCATATTCGACACCGATGTTGTCGATCAAACCGACATCTTTAGCTTGCTGGGCCGTAAAGATATGGGCATCTGCATAATCACTGCTTTTATTCACATCAAGTTTACGGGCGCGGGCAACATCATGGACGAAAAGGGCATAGGTCCCACTGATGACTTTGTTTAATTCGGCGCGTTCTATATTACTCCATGGACGATCAAATGTCCCTACTTGTTTGTATGTTCCTGCATGAACTACTTGCGTTTTTACCCCCACTTTTTGCATCAGTTCTGAAATGTCGGCACCCTCTAAAATCACTCCGATGGAGCCTATCATACTGCCCGGATTGGCGATGATCTCTGTTCCCCAGATGGCAGAATAGTATCCGCCGCTGGCCATGATACCTGCAGCATACACAACGGTTGGTTTTGTCTCGCGCAAGCGTTTGATGGCATAAGCAATTTCGACTGAGGGGGCTACGGCACCGCCTGGAGAATCAATACTGAAAAGAACCCCTTTGACATCTTTATTTTCTCTCGCTTCATCAAGCTGCTCAACGATGGGCGTGGCATCGAGAATGGGGCCGGTCAGCGCGATTTTTTCAAGATTATAGGAAGTAAGCCCCTCTTCATCTGCGGGAACAATGAGCCAAAGAACGAAGAGAACCAGAAGCGTTGCTTTAAAATGTGTTTGGATAAAGCGCAAGCCTGAGGCCATGCAAGAACCTATTTTTTTGAGTGTTTCCATTAGGTATTCCCTTTGACTTTTTGGCCTTGGATATAGACCGATTTAATATGAGGCGGACGTAATAAAAGATGAACTGGCAGCTGATCATTGATTGGATAATCAACATGTGCAACCAGCAAATCGGCGTCATAGTTTGGCGCGATTGTACCACAATTTAGTCCCAGAGCATTTGCCGCATCGCTGGTGACACTTCGCCACAGTTGCCGTGAAAACGTCACTAAATCTTGCGAATGGTGCATGAATAAGGCGATTTTCATCTCCTCAAACAAATCCAAGGCATAGTTAGAGCTAAGACCATCCGTACCGCATATCCACCGAATATTATTGGCTTGAAGCTGTTCTAAATCGATGGTTCCATTGCCTAAAAGACGGTTGGAAATGGGGCAATGGATAATCGTATGACCGCCCTCACGGATTAGAGAGAGTTCATTGCTCGTTGCATGGACGACATGGGTAAAAAGAGTAGGGATATTACGAAAGTAGGTTAAAAATTCGATGGCCGTATTGGCGGCTTGATGTTGTTTCAAAAAGTTTTCGAAAAAGGGTTTGAAATCACCGCTGTTGGCATCAAGCCATTCTCTCTCAGCAGGGCTTTCCATAAAGTGCGCAGTGACATGTAAACGGTTCTCTTGGGCGTATTTCAATGCTTTTTGGATGATGATGCGATGAACGGAGTAGGGGGAGTGGATCGCGATTGCAGGATGAAAACCCTCTCGTTTTACGGTTTGCGATGTGAAAAGGCGTTCTTGAAAATTACCATAAAGTGCGTCGGCCATTTTTGGATCGGAACCGATGAGTTCATTGAAATAAACGACTTTTTGAGGGGCATCAGCACAGGCGTTGAGGTCAAACCCATAAGAACTGACGGCGCCGAATGCGGTAATACCAGACGAAAGCATCTCATCGATTGCGCGGCGCATACAGCTCTCTTCACACCCATGGATGAGTTCATCCCTCGATGAAATAACACTGGAAAGCCATGGCATAAAACCGCCGTAGGTGAGGGTGGATTGGTTGGCGCTAAACTCCAAATGAACATGGGCATTGATAAGTCCGCTCATAAGAATCGAACCTGCTCCCAGTTCAACGCATTGTTCACCATAACGTGAACGTAACTCTTCATTCGGAACGACTTCAAGAATCGTTTTATCAAAGACAATCCCATGATCGCGCAGAAGGGTATCGGGAGTGAAAACAGCATCGGCGAGAAGTATATGCAAATGAGAACCTTGAAATTATTTTGTTGTAAGTATAGCAGAAGCCTTTTAACGTTAATTTGTTACAATACTATTACAAGTGAAGGAAGGTGTATAACGTGAAAATATTGGTTGTAGATGATTCTAAATTAGCACGGTTAACCCTGATTAAAACACTCAAAGAGTATGAGCCCTCTGCCGAAATTTATGAAGCGGAAAATGGAGCAATCGCAGTTGAACTTTTCAAAGCTGAAAATCCAAGGGTTGTTTTTTTGGATTTGACGATGCCGGTTATGGATGGATACGAAGCATTAAAGCTGATCATGCAGATAGATCCAAACGCGCAGGTGGTTGTCGTCTCTGCGGACATACAAACACAGGCGCAGGTGCAAGTGTTGGCACTGGGGGCAAAATTAATGGTTCCTAAACCGATTAACACAGATAAAATGTTGGCTGTTCTTCAACAGCTTGTGTTTTGATAATAGGCAAGGAATCAAATGCTAACCAATGATTTTTCAGATGATCATTTGGATGTTCTCAAAGAGTTAATAAATATTGCTATGGGAAATGCGACTGCCAGTATTGCAGATTTACTTCAGGCTTTTGGGACCATGCACATCCCTTACCTGGCAATCACGGATATGGACGGGTTGAAAAATTACATTGATGAAGCTCTTGGATCTGATGAGAAATACTATGTTACAAAACAGCTCTTTGGGGGAATTATCGGAGGAGAATTTCTCTTTGTTATGACCGATGAATCGGCCGCGAATCTTGGAAATTATCTCTATGATGTTTCCCAGCCTAATGATGCCGATATTATGGACGCAGTGATCGAACTGACTAATATCCTGAGTTCCACCATTATCAGTCGTTTAATGGAAGAACTCAAGACAAAAGTGCAATTTTTTGCCCCCTCCACAGAGATTGTTTCCGGTAATCTTTTGATTGGGGATGAAGAGACGCTGAACTATCACAAAATCATTATTGTCAGTACCGTAATGGAGTTCCAAGCGCATAAAATTAGCGGCCAAATTTTTATCCTTGCGCGAGATGAAACGATTTCCCGTTTAAGGGGATTAATCGATCAAAAACTTGAAGAGCTTTTTGTATGACACATACGCTGAAGCACTGTAATGTCATTTTCGATTCACTTGAAAACGGAACACTCGTGGTGGATGAAGAGTGTACGGTTTGGTCATGGAACAAATGGCTTGAAATAAATACCGGGATTCCCTCAGAAGCGATTATCGGAAACAATCTAAAAGCGTTTTATCCCGAACTGGATTACAAAGGGTTCCAACGTAAAATCCGTACAACGCTGAGGCTTACTACCCCTACGTTCTATGATGCATCGCTAAGTAACCGCTTCATTACCATCCCTAGAAATAAGGTCACAACATCACTGTTAAAGACCATGCAGCTTCAGGTGACGATCTCTCCTTATATCCCTACACTCAAAAGGGTAATGATTTCAATCCATGATATCAGTGATTTACATGAACTTAAAATCACGCTGCAACATCGGATGCTAGAGATTGCGCACCTCAATAGCGAATTGAAACAAGACAAACAAATTATTGACGCGAATCTAATGATTGTAAAAACGGATTGCGGATGTTTAATCACGGACATTACGGAAGCCTTTTCCCGTTTTTTTGGGTTTGAAAAAGAGGAATTAGTAGGAAATTCTTTATCAAATCTGTTTGTGGCCAATAAGCAAGAGTCAGAATTTTTGCAAATGAAAGATATGCTGCAAAAAAAGCAAAAATGGTCCGGAGAAATGCAAATCAACACGAAAAATGGTAAAAAAGTTTGGATGGATGCTGTTATTTCCCCTTATATTGATGAAAAAAATGAGGTGATCAGCTATACCGCGATTTATCACGATATTACGGATAAAAAAAGAATTGAACTTTTATCGGTAACCGATCCTTTGACAAAACTGTATAACCGCCAAAAATTTAATGAAGTTTTTGAAGAAATGCTCATGAGACAGCATTGGACCCAAGGCAATACGTTTGGAGTTCTTATTGCCGATGTGGACCATTTTAAAAGTGTCAATGATACCTATGGTCACCAAGCCGGGGATGCTGTTTTGATCGCGATAGCAGATATACTGGGAAAAACAATTCGGACGAGCGATATTTTAGCCCGCTGGGGGGGAGAAGAATTTGTCGTATTGCTTCCTGATGTTGATATGCAGAAAGCTGCTCTTGTAGCAGAAAAATATCGACAGGCGATCGAACAGATGAGTGTTCCAGAAGTCGGACCGATTACCGCATCATTCGGTGTTACGGTTTTTTCTCATGGAGATACGCAAGAAAAGATGATATATCGAGCGGATGTAGGCCTCTATCGTGCAAAAAAGAATGGAAGAAATCGGGTTGAATCAGTACTGCCTTAGAGGAATTTAGTTCCTTATAATCTATTACCGTTTATAATCTATCCTTAAAATGAAACAGTTAAGGTTTATGAATGAAAATAGCGGTAATCCAAGGTCCTAATCTCAATATGTTGGGAGTTCGAGACCAGCAAGTGTACGGACCGATGCGTCTGGAGCAAATTCACGCGCAAATGAAAGATTTTGCAGAGCAAAACGGCATTGAAATTGAATTTTATCAAAGTAATCTTGAGGGCGAGATTGTTGATCGCATCCAAGAGTGCTATGGAGACACAGACGGAATTATCATCAATCCGGCGGCATATACGCACACTTCTATCGCGATTCGTGATGCGATTGCTGCAGTGAATCTTCCGACCATCGAAGTACACATCAGCAATATTTACCGTCGTGAAGAGTTTCGTCAAAAAAGCATGACGGCACCTGCGTGCACGTCGTCTATTATTGGTTTTGGCCCATTTGGGTACCATTTGGCAATGGTAGGGATGATGCAAGTATTGAGCGAGATCAATGCAATGCGTGCGGCTCAGCAAGGTACCCCTAAAGAGTAATCGTCATGCCCTTACAGCGCCCATTGGATGAACAGCATTGTGTGATCATCAATAGGTGTTTTCCTCATCATCGATCTAAGCCTTCTGGTTATCGGCATCGTGTCGTATTGGGTGTTGGCGGGAATGTGGGAGATGTGCAGCGGCGGTTGGAAAAGTTATGGGTTTATTTGCGCCGCAGTCCGCAGATACATCCGATACAAAACGGGGTGATTGTCCGCAACCCTCCGTTTGGGTATACCCAGCAAGATGATTTTGACAATACGGTTATGGAAATCACGACTTCTTTGACCCCAAGCAGATTGTTGCGCCGGCTTTTAAGAATAGAAAAACATTTTGGACGCAAGCGCAGTTTTGCTAATGCACCAAGAACGCTTGATTTGGATATGATATTCTTTGATAATAGGACGATGAACACGAAACAGCTCACCCTTCCGCATCCGGGATACAAAGAGCGGCTTAGTGTTCTCATCCCTTTACGAAGTTTGGGTTCTAACGCACAGAAAAGACGGAGACAATATGAAAATCTTGACCTTTAGCGGTTCTACCCCTGCCGAAGCACTGAAAAAAGCGCAGTTGGAAGTGGGCGAAGATGCCATGCTCATTGAAACCCGAGAGATTCAAAAAAAATCGCTGGGGAAAAGTGCGCTGTATGAGATTGTTGTCGGGGTCGAAGAAGATTCTCCCTCCAAGCCGATTCAGAGAAAAAAAGAACCGTTAACCCAGCAACGTCCTCTTGCGCAAAAAAGCAGTGACGTCCTTTATAATATCTCCGAAGCAGCAAAGCAAATCTCAAAAATTGCAGAAGTAACCGAAGAAGAACGCACTCCCAAGCAATCACCAGCTGCGGATAGTGAAGACCTCAAGCGGATCAAAGATGAGATTGAAAAACTCGGGGATAAAGTAAAACTGATTCAAAACATGTTTTGGGATGAAAAATCGCCGAAGACATCCGTTGCTATTCCACCTGAGTTTGCAGAGATTTACCGTCTGGCACAGCAAAGCGGAATGAATCAAGAGCATCTGGATGAGATTATGCAGCTGACGTTAGAGCACATGCCCTCCAAAATGCGGGAAAATTCGGAAACGGTCAAGCGCTATTTTCAAGTACTGTTACGCAAAATGATCCCTGTGCGTTTGGAAACCTCCCCTAAAATGGGCGGGAAAAAAGTAGTTATGCTCGTGGGACCTACGGGTGTGGGCAAAACGACTTCCATTGCAAAGCTGGCAGCACGCTATTCTTATTTGCTAGAAAAAAAATACAAAGTAGGTTTAGTCGTGTTAGATACCTACCGTATCGGTGCGGTTGAACAGCTCATGCAGTACGCACGAATGATGAAGTTAGGCATTGAGACGGTTGTTGACCCGCCTGAGTTTTCCAGCGCATTAACCTCATTGCGTTACAGTGACTATATTTTGATCGATACGATGGGTTCTTCTCCTTATGATAAAGGTAAAATCGAAAAAATCTATGAGTGTTTGCGCTCCAATGATACCGATTACAGTGTTGATGTGGTACTCGTACTGCCAAGTTCGATCAAGTATGAGGATTTAAAAGCAACGTATGATAACTTTGCCCCATTGGGTATTGATACGATGATGTTTACGAAGCTGGATGAAACGAGAGGGTTTGGGAATATTTTCTCGCTGGTGTATGAAACCAAAATACCGATCAGTTACTTTTCAATCGGGCAGGAAGTACCCGAAGATTTGGTGGTTTCGAACAGCGACTTTTTGGTTGATTGTCTCCTCAATGGATTCCATAAGGGTGTAGGCTTATGACACATCAAGCCGCCAAGCTCGAAGCATTGGTGAACAAAAACAGGACTGCCAATCCTAAAAAAACCCGTTTTATCGCGATTACGAGCGGTAAAGGGGGCGTAGGTAAAAGTACCATCAGCTCCAATATGGCACACATGATGGCCAAGCATGGACTTAAAGTCGGGATTTTTGATGCCGATATCGGTTTGGCAAATCTCGATGTGATGTTCAATGTTAAAATCAAAAAAAATATTTTGCATGTCCTCAAAGGGGAAGCGACCGTTGAGGAGATATTGGTCCCTATCGAGAAAAATCTGGTGTTGATACCAGGCGAAAGCGGTGAAGAAATTTTCAAATATGCCTCATCGGGGATATTTGAGCGATTTATGGGGGAAGCCCATGTGCTGGATGATTTGGATGTTTTGATTATCGATACGGGTGCGGGGATCGGAGAACATACGCAGCTTTTCTTGCGGGCATGTGATGATGTTATAGTTGTAACAGTTCCCGATCCTGCCGCCATTACCGATGCGTATGCCACCATTAAAATTACTTCGCGTCTGCGTGATGAAATCAATGTTATAATGAATCAGGTTCGTAATGATAAAGAGGCAGCACTGTTGTTTGAAAAAATACAGAAAGTTGCCCTTGCCAACATCGGAGACAAGCTTCGCTTGAACTATTTGGGGCAAATATCAAGTGATCCAAAAGTTGCTGTGAGTGTGAAAAAAAGAGCTCTTTTTGCACGAGAATTTCCAAATTGGAACGAAATGTGCTGGTAAATCCCCAAGAGAGTGGATTGGGCGGATTGTTCAAGCGTTTAATGGAACACTTCTAATTTTATCAAGGCTGTTTATGCGTGGTTCGAACTTTGTTGCTTTTTTTACGATACAAGGATTTATTGCCGGTATCGTTTTTGGAGTATTACAATCGGACAGTGCTGAAGATTTTTTGATATATGTTCTCCTGATTTGTACTTTTTTTTATCTTTTCGCACATTTGTGCGTAGGCTTATATTTCCAGACATTGGGGATTAAAGCGCATCCATTTCCGAAACATACGCATGAGCGAAGTTTGGACAATTATGTACGTGAAATCAATCGACGCGAGCAGTTTATCGATGCGTATTATGCGCACAAAGATGAGTTGTTAAGCGGCAGTGAACGGAGGAAAGCATGAGCGGTGCCGGTGTTTATTGTCAAGAACTAAAACACATTGAAGATCAGCTTGCTTTGCAATACCTCCCTGCGGTGAAAGCAATGTCGTTTCGTCTTAAAGAGCGGCTGCCAAGCTCGATTGATTACATGGATTTATGCGCTATTGGAACAGAAGAGCTGGTTAAGCTGGCACGTCGTTATGATGAGGTCCAAAATGATTCGTTTTGGGGCTATGCGAAAACGAGAGTCTATGGGGCAATGCTGGATTATTTACGTTCGTTGGATTTGGTAAGCCGTTCGAGCCGTAGACTGATTAAAGAGATTGATAAAGCCATTGAGAAGTATTTGGCAGAGCATGACACGGAGCCCTCTAATGCTCAATTGGCGCTCATATTAGTCATGGATGAAGAAAAAATTCATGATGCACGACTTGCGTCCGATATATATACCGTACTTCCGCTGGACGATCAGTTGGGAAATGAGTTGGACGGTACGCTCGACCGTATGGAACATGAAGAACTTATTGATGCGATTAAAGAGGTATTGATGGGATTTGATGAACGGGAACAGGTGATTATACAGCTTTACTATTTTGAAGAGCTTACCCTTAAAGAAATCAGTGAAATTGTTAACATTACGGAGTCTCGAATCTCACAGATTCATAAATCGGTAATTCGACGTATTAAAGAAGCGGTGGAGGGGTAAAGCATGGCAGATATTTTATCCCAAGAAGAGATTGATGCTCTTTTAGATGTTGTTGATGATGACGGTGATGTCGGCGGATTAGAAGCAGAAGAAGAGAGCAGTTTTTCCTCTCATAGGCAAATTACCCTTTATGACTTTAAGCGGCCCAATCGTGTATCCAAAGAGCAGCTTCGGGCATTTCGCGGAATTCATGACAAAATGGCACGCTCCATTTCCTCTCAAATTTCGTCTATTATGCGTTCCATTGTTGAAATACAGCTCCACTCAGTTGACCAGATGACGTACGGTGAATTTTTGATGTCACTGCCTAATCCTACCAGCTTTAACGTTTTTTCGATGAAGCCCTTGGAAGGTAACGGTGTTTTAGAGATTAACCCCTCTATTGCCTTTCCGATGTTGGATCGGATTTTAGGGGGGAAAGGGGAACCCTTTGAAGCCAATCGGGAGTTTTCGGATATTGAGCTTTCTCTATTTGAAACCATTTTGCGCGTTATGATGGGTACTTTACGCGAAGCATGGGGCCCTGTTACCGATCTCTATCCTCAGGTGGAGTCAAAAGAATCAAGTCCAAACGTAGTTCAAATTGTTGCCCAAAATGAAATTGTCGTGATGGTTGTTATGGAAATCATCATCGGACACAGTTCAGGAATGATGAACATCTGTTATCCGGTTATTGCTCTGGAGCCGATATTGCCAAAACTTGCAAGCCGTGACTTGATGCTCAATGAAACCAGTTCTAAAAAAAGCCGCAATCAAGAGCTTCAAGTACTCTTGGGTGGTGCTCATGTCAACTTTGAAGTCAATCTAGGATCGGCTGAATTAACACTGCAGGAGTTGCTTGATATAGAAGTGGGAGATATTCTGCGACTCAATCTTCCGGCGAATGATGTTGTGAGTGTCAGTGTGGATGGAAAAGAGCGTTTTATAGCAGAGATGGGGTTACGCCGTTTCCGAAAATCCGTACAAATTACCAAGAAAATAGACACTGAAAAAGATGCAGTTAAGCGAGCACTTAAAGAGTTTGAATTGAAGCGAAAAGCTCGTGCCGCAGTCGCTAAAGAGATTGTTAAAACTACAGATGAGTATGAAGAGGATGAGTAATGAGTGATTTTACAGGGTTATTCGCCCAAGAAGCAACGGCTACCATTGAAGGACTAACAGGGCAAGCTCCGTCGGTCGCATTTAAAGAATCGGAAATGATTTCGATTGTTTCCAATGTCATTCCTCCCATCGCATCGGTTCGACTGAGCTTTTCAGGTGCAGCAACAGGTAAAGGGATCATTTTGGTTCCCCCGCATCTTGCAACAGCCCTTGGGGATATGATGCTAGGCGGTGAGGGTGAGGGCAAAGAGGAGATGAACGATGAAGACCTTGATGCCCTCAAGGAGATCATTTCCAACATAACGGGAGCCATGAGTACCACACTGGCTTCCCAAAAAGAGCTGCCTAAATTTACCATTAAAACAGAAGAAGCCATTTTTATTGAAGATAACGGCGAAGTGGATTTGGATGCGTATTCAAAAATGTTTGTGTTTACCTTTACATTGGGAACCATTAACTCATTGATTATGTTTGCCATTGATACGGTTATTGTTGAAGCATTGGAGGGGCCAAGTACGGTATCGGCTCCTAGTAATGGATCTTCTGTTCCCACTTCATCCAACAGCACAGATACAGAACGGTACGAACGAAAACTTGATGATGCTGAGATGAAAAACATTGGACTTATTTTGGATGTCAAGCTTCCGGTACGGGTTCGAATCGGGAAGAAAAAAATGCTTCTCAAAGATGTTTTGAGCATGGACATCGGTTCCGTCATCGAACTCAATCAGTTGGCAAACGATCCTTTGGATATTTTAGTGGATGATAATGTCATTGCCCAAGGAGAAGTAGTTATTGTTGATGGAAACTTTGGAGTTCAAATAACCTCTATTGGGACGAAGCGAGATCGACTGACGAAACTCAAAGGATAAGCATGCCGCATAAAAGAGGGAGAAAAAAAGAGTACCAAAGCAACCGTTATGTCAAAGATATCAAATCAGGCGATGTATGGAGTGTTTTTAAAATCATTGCCGACTTCGTGCAAGGTTTTGATGAACTTGGAGATCTTGGTCCCTCTGTAACGATTTTTGGCAGTGCGCGTGTCGATGAAAATCATCCCTATTACGTTCAAGCAACGCACTTGGCAAGCATGCTTGGCGAACGCGGTTACAATATCATAACCGGAGGTGGCCCTGGGGTGATGGAAGCTGCCAATCGCGGAGCCTATGAGCATGAAAATGTTGAATCCATCGGACTTAACATCGAGCTTCCCCAAGAGCAGGAGCCTAACCGTTTCATTACCAAAGGGAGAAGTTTTGACTATTTCTTTTCCCGCAAGGTGATGCTGGTTAAATATTCAATGGCGTATGTTATTTTTCCAGGCGGATTTGGTACTCTTGATGAAATGTTTGAAGCATTAACCCTCATTCAAACACGAAAAGTTTGGGGGGTCCGCCTCTTTGTGGTAGGAACTGAATTTTATGCTCCACTTATGCAGTTTATTCGAGACAAGATGCTTGCTGAGGGGATGATCGATGAGAAAGATTTGAAACTGGTCACCTTGACGGATGATTTGGATTTTGTGGTGAAAGAGATTGAAAAATCATTGGTTGCACAAATGGCAACACTTGAAAAAGAAGGTTTGGACGATACAAAGTATTACAAGGTGCTTACCTCCTATTTTGATAACAGACCGATATGTGCCGAAGGTGGGAGCATCTAATGAATAAAAAAGTATTGATCGGAATGAGTGGCGGTGTCGATTCGACTGTTTCGACATTACTGTTAAAAGAACAAGGCTATGAGGTGGAGGGGGTTTACATGAAACTTCATTCCAAGCCGGGTTACCATGAGATTCATCAAGCACGTGCGCAAAAAGCGGCTGAATTTGCAGGAGTGAAGCTTCATATTTTAGACTTGCAAGAAAAATTCAATGAAAAAGTATTTACCCCTTTTATTCAAACTTATCAAGAGGGTAAAACACCCAATCCTTGCGCTTTGTGCAACCGTAATATCAAATTTGGGGCGATGGTGGATTTTGCGGATGAAATAGGGGCACAATACGTCGCAACGGGGCATTATATCAGGCATGACGGGCAGTATTTGCTTCAAGCGCATGATGACACCAAAGACCAAAGCTATTTTCTTTTTTACATCAATCCCTCCTTGGTGCCTCGTTTGCTCTTTCCTTTGGGTGAAAAACATAAAGTGGATATCAAAGCCTACGCAGCGGGTATTGAGGGGTTGGAATCGTTTGCTTCCCAAGGCGAATCCAGTGAAATTTGTTTTGTAGAGACGACCTATGCCGATGTTTTAAAACCGTATGTCAATGTGGATCAAGAGGGAGAAGTCCTTGATTTGCAAGGCAAGGTGGTCGGAAAACATAAAGGTTACATGCATTACACCATCGGTAAGCGTAAAGGATTTACGGTGAACGGTGCGCATGATCCCCATTTTGTGGTTGAGATTCGACCCAAAACAAATCAGATCGTGGTTGGTCCGCGTGAAGCATTAGAGTGTTATGAAGTTCAACTGGAAAATGTCAATATGTTTGATAGCCGTACCCAGTTGGATTGTACCGTGAAGCTTCGCTATCGCACAGAGGCCGTAAAGTGTCATGTTGTCATCAACAAAGATCATGCACATGTCAAGCTTGAAACCCCTGTGTTAGGTGTTGCTTCAGGACAAGCAGGAGTTTTTTACGATGGTGATAAACTTCTGGGCGGTGGCTGGATTGTTTAATCCCAAACAAAAAATTATAGCTGCAGGGATTATCGGAAACATCATTGAATATTACGATTTTGCTCTCATCGGTTTTTTAGCCGTTATGATGGGGCACCTCTTTTTCCCTTCCGACAATCCCTTTCTTTCACTTTTAGGTTCTTTTGGCGCATTTGCGGCAGGGATGATTATGCGTCCGATCGGCGCTGCGATTTTCGGTCATATCGGTGATCGGGTTGGACGACGATTTGCGTTGATAAGCTCACTCGTTTTGATGGCATTGCCTACTTTTTTAATCGGATTTCTCCCTACGTACGCGCAAATTGGGATTTTGGCTCCGATTTTATTGGTGCTGTTACGGATGATTCAAGGGCTTTCCGTGGGTGGAGAGTATGCGAGTTCGATTGTGTATCTCGTGGAGCAATCGAGTCCGGGACGACAAAATCTCTACGGTTCATTTGTCTCTGTGGGTGCCAAAATCGGTATGGCATTGGGATCAGGGCTATGCGGAGGATTGCTTTGGTATTTAGGTGAGGATGCAATGGGGCAGTGGGGCTGGCGCGTCCCCTTTATGCTGAGTATTCTCATTGCTATGGCAGGGATTTATTTGCGTCGAGGCTTAGTAGATGATTATGAGCCTAATGAAGAGAAGATGATCCCTATTGTTGCGATCTTCCGCCATCATCGTAAAGAATTTGGGCAGTTTTTAGTCGTTGCTTCGGTTATTTGGATGTTTTACTATACCCTCTTTATTTATTTGCCTGTTTGGTTGGAGCACAGTGTGGGATTGAGCAAATCCCAATCGGGACAGATTAATACTTTTTCGATTGTTTTAGGGGTTGCTTTTATCCCTCTCATGGCAATATTGGCAGATAAAATAGGATCCATCCGTGTTATGAAAATAGCGGCATTGGCAACGGCAGCAGCTATTTTTCCTCTTTTGTATGTCATGATGCATGGTGGATTTTTGGGAGCATTTTTTGCCACCTCAGTCATGGTGATTTTGTTGTGTGGGTATCAAGCGCCGATTTTTGCAGCAACAGTACATGGAATTGACCATCACGGGTTTCGTGCCTCCTTTACGGCACTTATTTTAGGAAGTGCCGCGGGAATCGTGGGGGGAATGACCCCTGCGCTGATGACTTCGCTCGTAGAGTTCAGTGGTGATCCGTATTCACCTGCTTATTTGATTGGTTTTTCGTCCTTGATCGCTTGGAATATGTTAAAGCGGATACGGGCTCAATAGGAGCCTACGATGCGTTATTTTCTTCAACAAGGGATTCTTTAGGAGCTTGATCACCATCTCCTATGGGAAACTCGCCACTCTGGGCTGGGAGCTCATTGGAAGGTAGATTGAAGAGTGAATCTAAAGACGTATTGCCCTCGGATGGTTCAGTCACTTCTTCTTTTGGTACCGTCATCACCTCTTTGTAGATCGATTGGATTACCCCTCTGCGTTTCATGATTTTGTAGATGATACGGGAACGGTTCTTGACGTATTTTTGATTGCCTGTCGGATTGTATTTGATCGGATTGGGCAATACGGCGGCAAGGCGTGAAGCTTCGCGTGCAGTCAAATTTTTTGCACTTTTGTGATAATAGTGCCGTGCTGCCGCTTCGATTCCGAAGATTCCATCGCCCCATTCGGCGACATTGAGATAGATTTCCAAAATTCGGCGTTTTGAGAGTGTTTTTTCAATTCTCCAGGTGATAATGGCCTCTTTGATTTTGCGAACCGGATTTTTGCTCGGGGAAAGGTAGAGATTTTTGGAGAGCTGCTGACTGATGGTACTGCCTCCTGCCAGTGTCCCTTTTTTGATACTGCGCTCGATTGCCGCTTCCATCCCTTTGACATCAAAACCCTCATGTTTCCAAAAACCGTCATCTTCACCGATCAAGACGGCTTTGATAATGTTGGGCGAAATTTTCTTCATGCTCACCCATTTATGAGTGATGTGCATGTCGCGGTTTTCCTGTGCCCATTGCTCCTCACGGTATTGCATAAAGGCCGTTGGAGTAGGGTGTATCTCTTTGAGCGCATCAATATCAGGGTAAACAAAATAGCGGGCAATATCGATTGCCCCTAGAACCAAAAGGAGTACAATAATTTTTGAAAACAGTTTCATGAGATATCCGGTGAGAGTTTTGGTAAATGCCATTGTTTGTAATAGGCCAAAAGACGTAGAATAATGGCAAAGACAGCGATAAAGGTAACCTCAAGGGTGTGAATACTCCACAGCTTATTGGTAAGCAGTAAGAGGATGGCAACAATGAGGGCTATGGAGCCGTAAAAGTCACTGATGAGTACGGAGGGAACCTGATTGATCATGGTATCACGCAGCACTCCTCCACCCACGGCAGTAAGAAAGCTGAGTATTATGACACCGAAAAAATTAAACCCTGCATCCATGGCCAGCAATGCCCCCGTGATACTAAATGCAACCAATCCAATTGTATCACTGATGACAAAAAGCCATTTTTGCTCCAATTGTTCACTGCGATACAGACGAAAGGCAAACGCAATGCTAATAGTAGACAGTACGGTAATCGCAGGGTAGTACTCGGTAAAAGCAAAGGGGGTACGGTTGAGAATCGCATCCCGAACAACACCGCCGCCCAGTGCGG
>PDVJ01000005.1_pt2 | contig 45090 bp, 50 predicted proteins | sample 1369811 | NCBI WGS metagenome assembly PDVJ01 (sample SAMN07795376, study PRJNA414565) | Alkali sediment metagenome, whole genome shotgun sequencing project. | reverse complement strand
AGAATTTTAGATTATAGTGAATTAGTAGTAAATTCTGATACATATATAGAGAATTATCCAGCTGGAAGAGAGTTTATAATGAAGGAAAATGAGGATTTTGTATTTCAACAAATTAAAGAGAATAAAGAATTACATGCTATGATACTGGGCTTACAAGAAACTTTTAATATTAAATTTACAGATACTAGGGATAAGCTGGCGGAGTATGAAAGTCAAAAAAAAGGTGAAAAAGCCCTAATAGAGTTAATATAAGAGAAATGAATGAAATCACGTTATGAACCTTTGGTGAAGCTCAAAAAACAAGCATTGGAAAAAGCCGAGCAACGCCTCATGAATGCTAATAGTGAAGTTACCGTGAGTGACGCTGCCCTCGCCAATGCCTATGCTGAACTCTCTCTCTTATCCTCCCCGCAAAACGGTTCAATCGGTGAGCTTTTTCAAGCACAAATGATTCTTCAAGCGCAGCATCGTGAGATCGAAGCGTGTCACTTAAGAGTTGAATGCGCACGTATCAATCAGCATACCGCGCGGGAAGCTTTCCGGTTTTCCCGTATAGAATTTGAAAAGTTCAACTATCTGGAGCTGCAAGAAGTGGAAGCGATGATGGCAAAAGTTAAACAAGAAGAGGCAAAAATGCTGGATGAAATCGGGACAATGACCTACAAGAAGGTTTGGCTGTGAGATACTTTTTAATACTGACTTTTTATGTCGCAAGTGTGTTATGGGGAGCACAAAATACAAAATCGTATGAGTGTACCAAAATTTTTGAATCCCGTAAAAATGAACTTTTAGTAGAGTTGGGGCGCATAGACGAAGAGCGTCAGTCTCTCGATGCGCTCAAGCGTGCAACGGAAGATTTGTTAAAGAAAAAAGAGTCATTGGTCAAAGGCAAAGACAGCCGAGTGGATCAAAAACTGCAAGAAATAGCAACACGTGAGGCTTCTATCAAAAAAATGCTCGAAGAGAATAAAAAAGTACTTGAAGAGATAAAACAGTTAAAATCGGACAAAGTTTCTCAAACTTTCGCAAAAATGAAACCCTCAGCATCTGCAGGGATATTGGCACAAATGTCTACAGAAGAAGCCTCCTCGATCATGAGTACACTCAATTCCAAAGTAGTAGGACAGATACTGGCAAAAATGGATCCAAAAAAGGGTTCTGAAATAACAGCCGCTTTACGTAAAATGCCTACAACAGAGCCGAAAAAATAACACTCAAGTATCCTCTAAGCCATTTTAGAGGACATCTAAAGTACAATAAGAAAAAAGAAATAGGGCCGCATAATGAAAGTTTCACTCTCACATATACCCCACATAGCGAGTCGAATTGCCGTAGATCTAAATCGCAGTGGTCTCGTAACCATGACGCATGGTTTGGAAGCAACAGCAAAAGAGGCTGAAACGATATTGGTTGAGAGCGTTAAACGTGAAATGGCACTCGAAGAAAAAGTTAACGAAATTGTTAATGCGAATGAAGAGCAGATTGATTATTATCTTGCGGATGAGCGCCAACTCTTTTTTATGATCAAGAAAAAATTAGCGCCTGATTTTGGGGTGATTTTATCGTATGAAGATCGTTACTCAGATTTAGCGCACAAAATTTTGGATGTTCTTTATGAAGAAGATTTGATCAATTACGATGTCAGCGAAAACCGTGTTAAAAACATCATTTATGATTCAATGACCAAATTCATAGCGGATGCAGGTGAAATCGAATCGGCAGTGTATGAAAAGATTAAAAGTTATAAACGTCGTGTGATTCCAGGTACGGATGAGTATGAAATTTTGTATGAAAAATTTTACAAAGATGAATTGGCGCGAAGAGGGCTTTCATAATGCGTGATGTATGGATTTATTTAGAAAACGGGACTTATTTACAAGCTAAGAGTTTTGGTGCGGATGCAACCAACGTTGGAGAAATTGTTTTCAATACCTCTTTGACGGGATATCAAGAGATTATCTCTGATCCATCGTATGCGGGTCAATTTATTACCTTCACAATGCCGGAAATCGGAAACGTCGGTGTCAATGATGAAGACATGGAAAGCCGTGCCGCACATTGTAAAGGTGTTATTGTTCGTCAATACCAAAGTAACTACTCCAATTTTCGTGGTACGGAAGCGCTCCACACATTTTTAGAAAAGCACGGAGTTATCGGCATTTGCGATATTGACACCCGTTACCTGACGAAGATGTTACGCAATGAGGGCGCGATGATGATGATCGCTTCGACAAAAGTAAGTGACAAAGACCAGCTCAAAGCTCTTTTGGAAGCGGCACCTCGCATCGAAGAGGTCAATTACATTGAAGAAGTAAGTACAAAAACGGCCTATCGTCATGAATCGGGTGTTTATAATCCGGTTACATTTAAATACAATGAAGCACCCAAAGTAAAAGCTAAAATAGCCGCTATCGATTTTGGTGTGAAGCGTAATATTTTAAATGAACTTACGCAAGTGGGATTGGAAGTCAGTGTTTATCCCAATACCTTTAGTGCGGATGATTTGATTGCCCAATACGATGCGCGTGCTATTGATGGGGTATTCCTTTCGAATGGTCCGGGAGATCCATTGGTTTTGAAAAAAGAGCAAGACGAGATCAAAAAACTTATAGAACGCAAAATTCCATTGTTTGGTATCTGTTTGGGGCACCAGCTGCTGAGTATCGCTCACGGATATGATACCCACAAACTAAAATTCGGGCATCACGGCGGAAACCATCCGGTAAAAAATGTAAAAACAGGAATGGTAGAAATTACCGCTCAAAATCACAATTACAACGTCCCTGAATCGGTGCGTGAAATTGCCGAGGTAACGCATGTTAATCTTTTTGATAACACGATTGAAGGATTACGATACAAAACAGGACCTGTATTCTCCGTTCAGCATCACCCGGAAGCCAGCCCAGGCCCAAAAGAGAGCCGCTATATCTTTGAAGAGTTCTTAACCCTCATACAGCGCTAAAACTTCTTATAAAAACGCCGATTTTTTTGGATCGGCATCACTTTTTTCTCACAATTCTTTTAAATATCTTAAAAATATCATTAAGTTTGTCAAACAAGCAAAAATATTAATAATTTAAGATTTATTAAACATTTGTATCGCTATCATTAGAGTGTCTAATAGCCTAATACTGTTACATTTGTGTTAAGAAACACATGAAGGCTTTTATGCTTTGAATTTTAAGGGGGTAATATATGGAAAATCGTCCATTAGAGTACGACTATACAGTTGCCAAACTGTTTATGTACAATGCTATATTTGTCGGTGTTGCCGGTATGCTTGCGGGTGTCGTTTTAGCATGGCAAATGGCATTTCCACAATTTAACTATATTCTTGGTGTGAATTTTGCTGAGTACACCAATTTTGGTCGCTTGCGTGCGATTCATACGGATAGTGTTATCTATGGATTTGTCTTAAGTGCGATTTGGGCTTCGTGGTATTACATAGGCCAGCGTGTTTTAAAAGTATCAATGGCAGAATCTAAATTCTTGATGTTTGTGGGTAAAGCGCATTTTTGGCTTTACATTGCGGCATCGGTTATTATCGTTATATCAATGCAATTAGGTATTACAAGTTCAAAAGAGTATTCAGAGTTTGAATGGCCTATTGATGCGGGTATCGTTATTGTATGGGTTTTATGGGGTATCAGTATTTTTGGTCTTATCGGTATTAGACGTGAAAAAACATTGTATATTTCAATGTGGTATTTTATAGCTACGTTTTTAGCGGTTGCTATGCTGCATATCTTTAATAATGCGGAAATTCCTACGTATTTTGTAACAGGCGGAATCGGTAACTGGTATCACTCAGTTTCGATGTATGCGGGAACAAACGATGCGTTGGTGCAATGGTGGTTTGGTCATAATGCGGTTGCATTTGTATTGACGACACCGATTATTGCGATGATTTATTACTTTTTACCAAAAGAATCAGGACAAGCTGTTTATTCATATAAATTGTCTTTGCTTGCATTCTGGGGTCTGATGTTTGTATACCTATGGGCTGGCGGACATCACTTGTTGTTCTCTACCGTTCCTGACTGGATGCAAACGATGGGTTCTGTGTTCTCTGTTGTATTGATCCTTCCATCATGGGGTTCTGCGATCAATATGCTTTTGACGATGAAAGGTGAATGGCATCAGGTTGCTGCTAGTCCATTGATTAAATTTATGGTTATGGCATCAACATTCTATATGTTTTCAACATTGGAAGGTCCAATCCAAGCGATCAAATCAGTTAATGCTTTGGCACACTTCACGGACTGGATCGTAGGTCACGTTCATGACGGTGCACTTGGTTGGGTTGGCTTTATGGTTATTGCAGCGATGTTCCATATGGCTCCTCGTATGTTTAAGCGTGAAATTTACTCAAAATCGTTGATGAATGCACAGTTTTGGATTCAAACTCTTGGGGTTATTTTGTATTTCACTTCTATGTGGATTGCCGGTATTACTCAAGGTATGATGTGGCGTGCTCACGATGAATTTGGTAACCTTGCGTACTCGTTCATCGATACCGTTGCTGTATTGCACCCATACTTTACAATTCGTGCGGTTGGTGGTACATTGTACTTAGTGGGTATGTTTATGTTTGCGTACAATATGTACAAAACCATGACGAGTTCACGTGTCGTTGAAGAGCATGAGCTTCAAAACGCAACGCCTATGGGCGCATAATTAAGGAGGGGAAAATGTTTCACTGGTTAGAAAAAAACCCGTTCTTTTTTGCGGTTGCTGTTTTCGTTGTTATTGCGTTTGCAGGTCTTGTTGAGATCTTGCCTAACTTCGCTCAGGCGTCACGTCCAATGGTCGGTACGAAGCCTTATTCAACACTTGAGCTTACGGGCCGTCTTGTGTATATCAAAAACAACTGTAATGGATGTCATTCACAGTTAATTCGTCCTTTTAAATCGGAAACGGATCGTTATGGACACTACTCTATGAGTGGTGAATATGCTTACGATCGTCCGTTCCTTTGGGGTTCAAAACGTACCGGTCCTGATTTAATGCGTGTAGGTAACTACCGTACAACCGATTGGCATGAAAACCACATGAGAGATCCTCAGGCGGTTGTTCCGGGTTCTATTATGCCGGCATATACTTGGTTGTTTAAAAACACTGCGGATGTTGATACAGCTTATGCTGAACAATTGACGATCCAAAAATTCTTCGCAGTGCCGTATAACGCTGAAATCCCAATGGCGGATGGTTCAAAAGCAACGGTTGCGTTAGCCGATACAGTAGAGGGTGCTCGTGCATCTGCGCTTGAAGAAGCAAAGCTTGTTGCGGCGGATATGAAAGATCAAGATGTTAAAGATGCGGTAGCGGCGGGGCAGATACCTGAAATTGTTGCCCTTATCGCGTATCTTAACCGATTGAAATAAGGATTAGCGTGGACATTGCAACACTTCAAGCGTATGGCTTTTTTTTCTTTACTGCCTTTTTGGTGGTGTTATTGTACTCGTACATTTATCACCTCTACAGTTCCCAGAAAAAGGGGACACGCGATTATGAGAAGTATAGCAATTTAGCGCTCCATGATGAGATCACCGATCAACCGGTCGAAATGATCTCCGAAGACGATGAGACAAAAAAGTAGGAGGCATAGATGAATAAGACACTATTAGCTGCTATCATAGTTATAATTGCAATGCTTGGCTTCACCTACGCAGCAGTCGAAATGGCTGGCGGTGTAGATAAGCTTATGAAAGACGGTGACTGGGTAAACATGCTCGCAGTAGCGGGTGCGGCTATTTTGGTTATCGTAACAGTATTTGTAGTTACTAAATATGTTCGACAGATGCAAAACGACACAGCTGCAGGAAAACTTGCAGATGAGAATTGGGATGGAATCGGAGAATACAAAAACGAACTTCCTTTTGGATGGGCGGTTATTTTTCTTGGTTTAGTTATTTGGGCAATCTGGTATTTTCTAGCAGGTTATCCGGTCAATTCATATTCACAATTGGGTGAATACAATGAAGACGTAGCGGTTCATGATGCAAAATTCAATGAGCAATACAAAAACATGGATGATGAAACACTCAAAGAGATGGGTGGATCGATTTTCATAGTGCAATGTGCACCATGTCATGGTCTGCAAGCTGATGGTATGAGCGGTAAAGCCGCTGATTTAAATCAGCGTATTAATGAAAAATCAGTCAAACATGTTCTTATGAACGGTTCAAACAATAATCTTATGGGTATTGGTATGCCAATGCCGGATCGTAACGGATTGTTGAACGCGAATACGAATGCACTCATTACGGATGCAGAAATTGATTCGGTAGCAAAATACGTTGCCGGTGGAATGAAAGGCACGGATGGTGCTGATGTATTTGCGGGAGCCTGTGCCGCATGTCATGGGGCTGATGGTAAAGGTATGGACATGGTTGCACCAAACATTGCCCAAATGAGTCCAGGATTAGTAGATATGGTTCTTCATAATGGTAAAAAAGGTGCAATTGGTGCAATGCCGGCATTTAAAAACTTTAATGAAGTACAGTACAAAGCTCTTGATGCCTATGTATCAAGTTTGAGCAATAAGTAAGGAGAGATCAATGGAAAATCGAAGTATCTTTGCATTGGACGGAATTACCGGAATGCTGATAGCTGTAGTTTTATTGCTCTCTATTGTTGGAGTTCTGACGTATTTTTCGGTGATTACCCAGCAAGCGAATGCAAGCAATTTTTATAAAATTGAGAATGAAAAAGAGATCAAAATGTTTAGCACTGAAAATGCCAAACATTTGGTCGATGTAAAGTAAGGAGTTTAGTATGGCAAGTATCATGGATAAACTCATTGTCGTCGCATTAATCATTTCTGCAGCGGTAACGCTGTGGGCGGTTCTTACCCCGAATCACCTTTTCGTCGGTTGAGGTCGAGGTGAGTATTCTACGAGGGCTTGCAGCCCTCACACTGTTTGCAACATTTTTTTCTTCTCTTCATGCCGAATTTTTATATAAAGACGAAGTTGTTAATAATCCAGAATTTACTAAACAAATCGAAGCAATAGGTGCTGAGCTTAAAGCAAAAACAGGCATATCGCTGTATTTGGTTATGGTTCGCGATTTGGAAGACAATCAATCGATTAGCGATTTTGAAAAACAAATTAGTGCGGAAACGAATGGCTCTGCGGTGATTATGACGTTTGTGGAACTCAAAAAGCAAGTTGATATTTTGGCACGCCCTGCGTCTTTATACAAAGATTTTAATAAAGCACAAATTCTCAGCCCCAATGCAACATTTATTGGTGCAGTGGTAAGCAGCATCATGTTTGCACGTAGTTACGATGAGGCAAAAGAGCTGCTGTCTAACAGCGGTGGAACCACGTTGCCAATATTGGCAGAGCGTGCGAAAGGTGCGGACATTGTCAAAAAATATTCTGTCGGTATGTACAATGGCTATGCAGATACTGCAGAGCAAATTGCTGCCTCCAGAGGGCAAACGCTGAGCTCTTCTGCCGGCACCGACAGTCAAACTTTTATTGATATTTTACGTGTAATATTTTACGGTACGATTCTTTATGCATTAGGCAGATATTTATGGAGACGTTTCTCCAAAAAAAGAGAGCAAAAATGAGCATGACAGATAAAAATGCAGGTAAAAAATGGCCATGGATAATTAGTATATCGATTGTTGCCGTGATCGGCTTTTCCGTAGCAACGATTAAAGTGGCGCTTAATAATCCTGTTGAGATGTCTGAATATGGAATGCAAAATTACCATACGTATGACAAAGATATTAATGCCATTATCAATGCAAAAATTGCGTTTGATAAAAAATATGTTATCTCTTTCGTAACGCCGAAAATCACAGAAAAAGAATCGGTTATTGCTTATGCGCTCAAAGATAAAGAGGGTAAAGCAGTTAATGATGCAAATATTACCGTAGTATTGACGCGACCCGATACAACAAAGCTCAATATAACCCTAGAACATCCTGTCGTAGCGGAAGGTATTTATACTTTTAATGCTGTTGATCTCCCTCGTGCAGGACGATGGGATATTTTGGCGAAAATAACGATTGGTGAGAATCAACGTTATTATAACCTCAAAGCCGATACGCGCAATCCAAGTACTTCTGAGTTTTAATGCAGCGGACCTGCGTCGTCTTTCCGACATCACGTGCAATCCGAAATGCACTTGAAGGTTGTGAAGAAGGATTTTTACCTACGTTTATGGGTATGAGCGATTTTTTAGATCGTGCCATTCTCACCGAGAGGGTCATTATTCCTGATGATGACTTGCGCCTGCTTGGTCTGCATAAGGCTTCGGATTTTTCTTCTTTTGCCAGTTTGCAAATCGAACGCAACTTCTTCACATTTATACAAAACTCTCAGTATATTTTTCGTTTTTTTGAAGAACTCAGCGGTGAGATGGTAGATATTAGTGCATTGGAAAATGCGGATATTTACGGTGAGTATGAAGAGCACATCGCTATCTTAAAACATTTGCTCAATGAATACCGTGATGTGGCTGCATCGCATGGTTGGAGTGACCCGATTTTTTCCAAATCCGTGGTGAACATCAACGAGGGCTATTTAAAAGAATTCGACACGATTACGGTACATATAGAAGGATATCTCAGCCGCTATGAGCTAAAGGTGCTGGAAGCATGCGCTGCGATTGTCCCTTTGGAGTGTGTGTATCATGCGACGCCGTACAATGAAAAAATGTCGCAACGATTACGCGAATTGTCGCTGGAGATCGAAGAGGGCAATCGCTATGTCTTTTCGTTAAGTACGTTGGAAATAATCGAATGCATACCGATTGAGCATCTCAGTAATGTCTTATGCGAGGTATTTCGCAATCGGCTCATCCAAGTAGGGTTTGTGAAGCAAAAGATTGCCCAGATGGTTGCACAGGGGATTGATCCACGTGCTATTGCAGTGGTAGTTCCTGATGAAAAATTTGCGCACTATTTGAGATTATTTGATGAAGAGAATAATTTTAACTTTGCGATGGGAAGCTCGATGGAAAACGAGGAAATCATCCGCAATATTGATGCCATAGAACTTTTTTTGGAAGAACAAAGCGCTGAGAATAAAGCGCGGGTGAGTAAAGTTTCTGCCGATTTGATTGAGTGGGTCAAGAGCCATTATTATGCTTCATTTCGTTATGCGGATTTAGAGTATCTGTGTGCTGTCATGAGCGAGAATATCCAAAGTGCGGAGGCTAAAGAGATCCTGCATGAGGAGCTGAACCGTTTTAAACCTCTTTCGGATCCCCTTGGAAGTGTAGAGTTTAAGTTGGCCATGCGTATTTTTCTCAACCGAGTCAAAAGCCGCTCCATAGATGATGTCGGCGGAGGAAAAATTACGGTGATGGGATTGCTTGAAACGCGAGGGATGAGCTTTGATGGGGTAGTTGTGGTTGATTTTAATGAGGGGTATGTTCCCCATCGAAGTCAAAAAGATCTTTTTTTGAATACCCAAACGCGTAAAATAGCAGACCTCCCGACGACTGCAGATCGCGAATCGCTCCAAAAACATTATTACTGGATGTTGTTTAATCGTGCCCGTTCAGTAGCGATTGCGTGTGTCCAAAATGCAGAATCGGTACCCTCACGCTTTTTATTGCAATTGGGGATCAGAGCGCGCGAAGCAAAAGTTGATTATGCCCGTGCCATTTTGCCAAAGGCTGTTTTCAATGAGCGAAAAAAACATCCTATCGCAAGTGAGTATGATTTTACGGCTCACCCTCTCTCTGCCAGCGGTTTAAAAAGTTTTTTAACGTGCAAACGGCAGTTTTATTACAAATACATTGAAAAATTAAAAGAGCATGAAAAACCGCAAGATCTTTCAAGCGAACGCGAAATTGGGAATCGTCTGCATGGGGCGCTTGAAAAAGTCTATGGCCTCAAGGATCACTATACGAGTACTTTAGAAATAAAAAAAGCCGTTGAAGATGCGCTGCGTGAGTATGAATCGCACGATGTGATGCAGCGTTACGTGCAAGAGCTGTGGATAGAAAAACTGAATACTTTTTACGATACTGAAAGAGGGCGCTTTGCCTCTGGTATACGAGTGGCGTATCGTGAAAAAGAAGGGGAAGTTCAGATATGCGGGATACGGCTGGTCGGACGGATAGATCGTATCGATGAAATAGCAAATGGGTTGGAAGTACTGGATTATAAAACGGGAAAATACGCATCGACTTCCAGCGATGTGCGTGATACGGATACGGATTATCAACTCAGTATTTATGCATTGCTGGTGGGAGAGTTGGGAACCGTGGTGCGATGCGGGGTGTACGATCTCAATACGGGAAAAATTGAATTCGAGCAATTTTTGGAATCAAAAACACAAAAGCTCAGAGAAATTTTAGAAATGCTTGCAGCGAATAAACAATGGGAATGGGAGATGTGCGAGGATCTCAGCGCTTGCCGATACTGTCCCTATGCTACGCTGTGTGAGAGGGAGCTGCAATGAGCCAGTTTGAGCCTTTTTTAGCGTATGAAGCCAGTGCGGGGAGTGGTAAGACCTTTAATCTCGTTGTCCGTTATTTGAGTCTCCTTTTTATGGGGGAAGATCCCTCCTCGATTACGGCACTGACGTTTACAAATAAAGCGGCCAATGAGATGATGGAGCGGGTGATTGAAACGCTCAAAGGGCTTGAACACCGATCGGAATTGGCTGAAATAGCACGTTTAAGCGGAATAAGCGAGCAAGAAATACTGGCACAGAGGGAAAAAATTCTTTTGCGTTTTTTACGTTCCGATATCCATATTTCAACCATTGACAAGTTTTTTGGAACCATTTTACGAAAATTTGCCCTCAATGCCGGAATCATGCCAACCTACGCCGCAGCAACGGCACATCATGAGGTTAAGTTTTTAGAGCGCTTTTTGCATGAAGTTGAAGTAGCAGGTGAGATGGAGTCGCTGACCCGTTTGGCACAGCTAAGTTCGAAACGTCTGGATGATATTTTTGTCCTTCTTTCACAGCTGTATGCAAAACACAAAGAGTTCGATGCGATTGAATTACCCAGTGCAACGCTGGATTTTAACCCATATGAACATGCTCTAGGTTTGGCAGATGCGTTATCGACGCTGGTATTGAGCAAACCTCTCAGTGATCGTGCCCGTAAAACGATGGAGATAGAGGATTACGATGCGCTTTTGACGAAAACATGGCTTTTAAAACCGAGTTTGGAGTATTGGGATTTTAAAAAGATCTATGAGCCCAAGATGGATGAGCTGTTACGAAGCATCCAAGAGACGGTGCGCATGCAGATGGCAGCACGAGAAGCTGATTTTTTTGGAGGATTGTTTCGCCTTTTAAAAATTTACATCAAAAGCCGTACGACGATCATGCGGCAAAATCAAGAGCTTACGTTTGACGATATTACCCTAATGGTTCACTCTCTTTTGCGAGGGAAAGTGGAGAGTGAATTTCTCTATTTTCGTCTCGATTCACGTATGAAGCATCTCTTGCTCGATGAATTTCAAGATACGAGTGTGATACAGTTTGACATTTTGCGCCCTTTGATCGAAGAGATCAGTGCGGGAAAAGGGATCAACGAGGGGGGAAGTTTTTTCTTCGTTGGAGATGTGAAACAATCTATTTACCGTTTCCGTGGCGGAGTAAGCGCTTTGTTTTATGAAGTGGCGAACCATTTTGATGTTCAAGTACGCCCGCTAGAAGTGAACTACCGTTCAAAAAGTGAAGTAGTAGAGTTTGTGAATCGTGTTTTTGGTGAAAAAATGAAACGCTACATTCCGCAAGGTTCACCTGAGTCTAAAAAAGGCGGTTTTGTAGAGGTACTCACCAGCGAAGAACCATTAAAAACACTTTATGAACGCATCGATGGATTACTCAAAATAGGGATTGCTCAGGATGAGATTGCGGTTTTGTGTGTGACCAATTCCGATGCCCGAAAGCTTCAGGAGTATCTTCAAGAGCACAATCTCGACGTCGTGAGTGAAGCAACCTCCCGACTGATACATCAGCGAAGCGTCAAAGCGGTGATTGAATATTTACGCTATTGTTATTTTCGCTCAGATATTTATCGGCACAATTGCGCGGCGTTATTGGGTATTGACGTCTCTATGATACAGCATCGGATGATTACCGATGTGTCAGCACAGGCTATTGATTTTATACGTGAGCACAGAATCGGTGATAAGAGCGCCATGATGTTTATTGAACAGCTCAATCATTATCGGGATATAGAAGAAGTAGCCTTTGAAATTGAGCGTTTGGAGGCCAATGCTCCTCAAAGCGATCTTCACGGGATACGGATTATGACGGTACATAAATCCAAGGGGTTGGAGTTTGAGCATGTATTGGTTCTGGATCGTTTGGGTATCCCTAGAAGCCGAGGAGACAGCATTGTCTATGAGTATGAGGGGTTAACCCTCTCTCGCCTTTTTTACCGTATCAAAGGGCGTGAAGAACTGGATATCGGGTATAAAGCGGCATTGGAGAAAGAAAAAGCATTGGAGAGCGAAGATCAGCTCAACGGTTTGTATGTGGCACTTACCCGTGCAGTTCAATCGCTGAGTATTATCGCAAAGCCAAAATCTTCTTGGTTTGCTCCGCTGGAACTCTCGGAGGGGACTTGGGGCGAGCGTATGTTTGAGTCGTCTCGTTCACAAGTCTCACAGAGTTTGGAGCCGTTGGACTATACCGCAGTGTCGTATGGAAGGCAAGATGAGGTCGTTACTCTGAGCCAAAACGAAACCTATGATTACGACGCGGTTCAATACGGGTTGGCGTTGCACTACGCATTGGAAATGATGGGTGATTTTAAACACGAATCGATTCATACGGCGGTTGAATCTGCACGAAAGCGGTATGGGGCACGCATAGGTGCCGAAAAAATCGAAATCCTGCGTGGTACTTTGCAAAATTTACTTTCGGATGAAACGTTTTGTGCATTGACGCGAGGAAAACACTACAAAGAGAAACGCTTTTTTTATAAGGGTGAGATGCGCATTATCGATTTGCTCATTGAAAGTGATGCAGGGGACTGGACCGTCATCGATTACAAAACGGGTCAAGAAGAGAGTTTTTCCCATAAAACACAAGTAAAAATGTACATGGATGCTGTTCGTGTATTGGGTGGCGGCCATGTTAAAGGGTATCTTTGTTATCTCAATCAAGAGAACATTAAGTTCGTAGAGTGCTTATAGTAAACTTAATTTAAGTAAGTTATAAGTTTAAATGGGTAAAATTTCGCCACTATTTATAGAGACTAACAAGGAGGCTCGTGATGAAATTTACTAAAATTGCCACACCTGAGCAAATCGATCGTAAATGGGTTTTGATTGATGCAGAAGGGAAAACATTCGGTCGTTTGATGACAGATGTTGCTACTCGTCTTCGCGGAAAAGATAAACCATACTTTACCCCAAATGTTGACTGCGGAGATTTCGTCGTGATTATCAATGCGTCTAAAATCGTTATCAACGGTGGCGGAAAATTGGCTAACAAAGAATACCACACTCACAGTGGTTACTTCGGTAGCGTTAAAAGTGTAAAATTGACAGAGCTTTTGGCTACAAACCCAGAAAAACTCTTCAAGCTTGCAGCTCGCGGAATGCTCCCTAAAACAAAATTAGGTCGCGCAATGTTGAAAAAACTAAAAGTCTATGCAGATGCTGAGCATCCACACTCTGCACAGCTTGCAAAGTAAGGATTAATTATGGCAAAAACATATGCAACCGGCAGAAGAAAAACATCTATCGCTAAAGTATGGATGACTCCAGGTACAGGTAAAATCACCGTTAACGGTCTTTCACTTGATGCATGGCTTGGTGGTCTTGAAGCAAAGAAATTGCGTGTTACTCAACCGCTTTCATTGACTAAGCAAGACACATCAGTAGATATCGAAGCTAAAACTACCGGTGGTGGATTTTCAGGTCAATCTGATGCACTACGTCACGGTATTTCAAGAGCACTTTGTGCATTTGATCCTGCTTTCCGTCCAGTACTTAAACCGTACGGTATGCTTACTCGCGATTCACGTATTGTTGAACGTAAGAAGCCGGGCCGTCGTAAAGCACGTCGTTCACGTCAATTCTCTAAGCGTTAATCGCTTTCTCTCTTCCTCCCCGCTTACGGGGAGTTTCTTTCCCCTATTATTTTTTCATTCTAATCATCTGTCACTTTTGCAAGTTTTACCTTTAGATACCTGAAACAATTTTTTGTTGTACATATCATCCATTACTTTGACAAAAGACAATGCGTCTTTTTCCAACTCGATATCATGAGGTATGCTTTTAAGATGTTCATTTTCGTAGGCAAATGTCAATGCCTCTTTGTTGGGCTGAACAATAGCCACTTTAGTGCCCACGCGTAAAGCGAACGTATCATTAAACATCATGAGCGCCATCTCTTGTTTTTTGTCACTGTAAATGGAATGTCCTAGTACGGGATAGGTAAAATCAGTGCCCATGAGATCAAGTGCTGTAGCAAGGACATCAGGTTGGGTAGAGAGACGTTCAAATTTTTGAGGTTTAAGACCGTCTGCGATTATAAGGGCAGGTATGTGAAACATATTAATAGGGACGAGATCATCTCCATAGACGCGAACGTTGTGATCGGCAACGACAACAAAGACGGTGTTTTTATAATAGGGCTCTTTTTTTGCCAGTTCAAACAAACGTCCGATGGCAAAATCAGCGTATTTAACAGCATTTTCAACACTTTGGCGTGGTTTTCCCTGTATAAATTCTATTTTTCCATCCGGAAGCTCAAACGGCGAGTGGTTGGAGGATGAGAACATCACGCTAACAAATTTTTCCCCTTTAGTTGTATGCGCTTTAAATTTTTCGTGGGCTTTGATGACCAAATCTTCATCGCTTACCCCCCATGTGCTGACGAAACCAGGATTTTTATAATCCGTTTGTTCAATTACTTCATCAAAACCATTTCCCATATACCAACTGCGCATGTTGTCAAAGCGTCCTTCGCCTCCATAGATAAAGCTTGATTTGTACCCAAGAGGTTTGAGCAGTGAGGCAACCGTGAAAAAATCGCTTTGGGATTTATTACGCTTTACGACTTCTTCACCGGCAAGCGGCAGCCATCCTGAGGTCAATGCAGAGAGACCACGGATCGAACGAGTACCATTACTGTAGAGATTGGTGAATGCTAATCCTTCATGGGAGAGTTTTTCAAGATTGGGTGTGATGTTCGCATCTCCGCCGCTAAATCCGACAAACTGGCTTCCCAGAGACTCTTGGATAAAAATAACCAAATTTTTCGGTTGTGAGGAATGGAAATGGGTGGATTCGGGGCGATTAAACGGTAATTCACTTCCCAACGGTATATTAAGACGCTTGGAAACACGCTGGTAGGCTTGGGCTAAACTTATTTTTCCATAACTTTGGATTAGCTTATTGGACTCCTTGTTGTAACTGTAGTAGGCGTAGCCGATACTGTAAAGGGAATTTTTGGCAATTTCGTTGGACATACGGTTGCAGCTGTAAAGGGCATCGGAGATATTGGCAGGGCGATGACCCAAAGAAGAGCGAATACCGATAAAAAGAAGAGCTGCAATGGGAAGCAGCAACAGCATGCGACGCCAAAGCGGTGTACGAATCGCTTCTTCAAGATTGAGAGGTGAATAGCGTAGATAACTCCATGCCATGATAACAAGCATAATGAGTGCAGCAAAGAGCTGAATCGGGTACTCTTTGAGAATCATCGAACTGACTTCTTTGGGATACTTGAGGTATTCAACAAAAAGATAGTTCGGGCGCACATCGTATTGAGCGACAAAAGGGAAAGTGGCATTTTCGATGTAAAGGACAATGAGCAAAAAGACCAAAACGTAACCGCTGGTGATCGCCGCCATAACTTTTGCAAATCGTTGCGGTGTTATGGATAGCAAGAGTGCCGGAACAATGAGGATAATGGATGTCGTCATCGTATCGAGCTTGAGGCCGTAGAGAAAGGAGAGGAGCGATTCTACGAAGCTAATGTCGCTTAAACGATCAAAATAGAGAAAATAAAGACCGACTCTTCCGAGAAAAAATAGGGCAATAAAAAGGAGGTAGATTTTGAAGAGCTCTTTGAAAAGTTTCATAGGGGATCGTCCTTGGAAATAAGTGCACGATTATGGCATAAGAACGGATAATAATACGTTAGCTGTGTATTAACCGATTCATGGTTATTATGTCGCATTATCACTAGGAGATTTGAGTGTTTTTTGATTTTAACAGGAGCGTACGCAGTCGTACGATCATTTTCATTGTAGCGTTTTTTTTAACCCTCTTTGCCAATATGACCTTTTTTAAACATGTTTTGGAAGTGTATCCGTTGACATGGAATTTAGCTCCCATGATTGTATCGCTTGGAGTTGTTTTGTGGGCGGTACAAGTGCTGCTTTTCACCTTGTTGGGATCACGTTATGTATTAAAACCGCTGTTAATAGCCGTTTTATTGCTCTCTTCGTTGGTTGCCTATTTCATGGACACGTATGATATTGTGGTGGATACCCACATGATTCAAAACATTATGGAAACCAATATGAATGAATCCATGGATTTGTTGAGCATTCAGCAGGTTCTTTATTTCCTTGTTTTAGGGGTATTGCCATCGGTAGTGGTGTATCGACTGAATATCGAGCGGTTATCTTTGAAAGCGGCCATAATCGACAAACTAAAAACAGCGGGTATTGCTCTTGGGGTTATTGTGGTCATTATTTTTGGATTTAGCAAATTTTACACCTCTTTTTTCAGAGAGCATAAGCCATTGCGTTTTTATTCCAATCCGACTTTTTATCTTTATTCCATAGGACAGTATGTCACAAAATCCTTTTCGCACGAGATCACGGGGCTGAGAATCATCGGAAAGGATGCCAAAATTCCTGCTGCGGATATTGATCGGGAGCTTGTTATTCTCGTAGTTGGTGAAGCGGCACGTGCGGATCATTTCTCCCTCAACGGGTATGCCAGACAGACCAACCCGCTTCTTACCAAAGAAGATATTATTAATTTCCCTAACTTTACATCAAGCGGCACTGAAACGGCGGTATCGGTACCTTGTATGTTCTCCTGTGCCGGACGTGAAAAATACGATAAAGAGGTGGCATTGCATACCGAGAACGCATTGGATGTTTTGGCGCATGCTTCGATTAATCTCCTTTGGCGCGATAATAATTCGGATTCCAAAGGGGTAGCCACCCGATTAAACTATGAAGATTATAAGACACCTGAAAAAAATACCATGTGCGAGGGTGGAGAATGTCGAGATGAAGGGATGCTCGTAGGGTTACAAGAGTATATCAATACTCACCCCAAAGGGGACATTGTGATCGTCTTGCATCAGATGGGGAATCATGGACCTGCGTATTACAAACGTTACCCCAAAACTTTTGAAAAATTTACCCCTGTTTGTAAAACCAATCAGCTGGAACAATGCAGCCAAGAAGAGATCACCAATGCGTATGATAACGCCATCCTCTACACCGACTATTTTCTCTCAAAAGTGATCGCTTTGCTAAAAGCCAATGACTCAAAATTTGAAACAGCCATGTTTTATCTCAGTGATCATGGGGAATCATTGGGGGAAAAAGGGCTTTATTTGCATGGATTTCCGTACGCGATTGCCCCCGATGCACAAAAGCATGTTCCCGCCGTGATGTGGTTTGGAAAACATTATGACATTAAAAAAGAGATCGTAAAACGCAACGCATCCAAAGCTTACAGCCATGATTTCTTATTCCACACGATGTTGGGATTGGTCGAGGCAAACAGTTCTATTTACCGTCCTGAACTCGATATCCTCCATGATGCTCACTAAACAGCTTTGGGTTACGATGGCACTCTTGGTTGGTGCCATCCTTTTCTTTGGCCTCAGTGGAGCAGATGTGTGGGTGCAACGCCATTTTTACAATTCGCTCACCCATCAATGGATCGTTGATACAAATAATGAAGTTTTCAAATTTATCTTTTATGATGGCATTAAACGTCTGTTAATCGTTATTGCTGTTCTTTTTTTATTGGGATTGATTCTTGGATGGAAGAAAGAGTGGATGAGGTCCTATCGGCGCGGTTTGATCATCGTAGTCTTGTCTTCTATTTTTGTGCCATTGGCGGTAGGCAGTTTAAAAGCGGTGAGTAATATGCCCTGTCCCAAAAATCTCGATATTTTTGATGGAGCCTATCCGCATACCTGTGTTTGGGAAAAGTACGCGGCAAAAGATTGTCATCTGGAAAAACAAAAATGTTGGCCAGCAGGACATGCCAGCGGTGGATTTGCTCTTTTGTCGTTGATTTTTTTATTTCACAGCCGGAAGAATAAAACAGCGGCCGCAACAATGGCAATGGTCATCGGATGGAGTATGGGAAGCTACAAAATGCTCATCGGAGACCATTTTTTGAGTCACACGGTGATTACGATGATCTTAGCATGGCTGTTGATTTTGTTGATTGTCAAAGGTGTGGATCGGGTGATAAAGAAACAAGTAAACTTTATTGACGTACAATAGGGCAAAAAAAAGGTACACAATGAGAAAAATACTTTTAGCTTTGAGTGCAGTAGCGCTTTTATTTACAACGGCTTACGCAGAAGAGCATCACGCTGAAAACCATGCAACGACGCATGAAGTTCATTGGAATTATGATGATCATGGTCCTGCAACATGGTGTGACTTTAGTGCTCTTTGCAAAGAGGGAAAAGCCCAGTCACCGATTGATATTGTAACAGCAGATACGGTTTCTATCGCACGGAATAACATCATTAAGATGAGTGAAAGCGTTGACGCTAAAAGTCAGATTATTGACAATGGCCATGCTATTCAGGTTAATATCGAAAACGGCGGAACAATTACCGTGGACGGGGTAGACTATAAGCTGGTTCAATTTCACTTTCACGGTAAAAGCGAAGAAAAAATTAACGGCACACAATCAGAGCTAGTGGCACATATGGTTCATAAAAGTGCATTCGGCAGTCTTTTAGTAGTTGGCGTATTATTTAACGAGGGAAAAGCAGCCAACGCTATGCTGGATACGGTTATCAAAGGGGTAGGTACCAATGGCAGGATGAACCCGGCGGCATTGCTTCCTAAAGACACCGAGCACTATTTTCACTTCATGGGTTCCTTAACAACTCCTCCGTGTACCGAGAATGTAAAATGGTACGTAATGAAAGAGATTCAAAGTGCTAGCAAAGATCAAATTGTGGCAATGCGTAAATTTTATGATCATAACTATCGACCGACGCAGCCACTAAACGGGCGTAAAGTCGAATCCAAATAAAATGGTATAATCTCTCCCAAAAAATGGGTTGAGATTGAAACTACTTTTTCTTTTACTTCAAAGTGTCTGGTTGATCGCTTCGACACTTCATCTGAGTGCTTCTTCCAACCCTGCGCGTCTTAATCCTCTCATCGCCACTGATTCTGCCAGCTCTTCCGTAGCCGGATTTATGTTTAATGCTTTGGTTAAATACGATGAAAGCGGAAAAGAAATCATTGGGGATTTGGCGCAATCGTACCGTTTTATCAGCCCAACCGTCATCGAGTTTAAACTGCGTCATGGGATCAAATGGCATGATGGGAAACCGTTTACGGCTGCGGATGTGGTGTTTACGTACGATCTAATCCGCTCACCCAAAACCATTACTCCGTATGCGACCGATTTTCGTGTGGTAAAAGCAGTCAAAGCAATCGATGAACATACGGTGCGGGTAACCTATGAAAAGCCTTATTTCAAAGCGTTAGAAATATGGATGATGGGGATTGTGCCGCGGCACATACTCCAAAATGAGAAAGATATCATGGGGTCGTCTTTTAACACCCATCCCATCGGCACTGGTCCGTATATCCTCAAAAAACTGGAATTTTCCAAGCAAATTGTTTTGGAGGCCAATGCTGCATATTTTGAACATAGGCCGAAAATTGATAAAATCGTTTTTCATGTGATAGCCGATCCGATGACACGCTTTTTGATGCTCAAAAATGGTGAGATTGATATTGATGGGCTGGAATCGATGCAATACGAACGTCAGCTCAACCGTGATTTTCACAAAAAATTTGCAACGGCTGAACTTCCTTCTCACAGTTACACCTATTTGGGATTTAATTTACGGCTTAAAAAGTTTCAAGATCCACGTGTACGTGAAGCACTCTCCCTTGCCATCGATCGCCAAGCGCTCATTGATATCTTATTTTTAAATCACGGAAAGGTTTGTACCGGCCCTTTTCTGCCTGGGAGCAAAGGATTTAACGATCAGATACAAGCACCCAAGCAAAACATAGCACGAGCGAAAAAACTGCTTCGCGAAGCTGGGTATGATGCTGCTCATCCACTTTGTTTTGAAATCGCCACTTCCAATTCCAATGCGATACGTCCGTATGCGGCTGAAATTATGCAGCGTCAGCTTTTAGCTGTGGGTGTAAAAGTAACACTCAAAGTCATGGAGTGGCAGGCATTTTTAAACACGGTAGTGATGCCCAAAAAATTTGAGACAGTATTGTTGGGGTGGGGATTATCATTGACCCCTGATCCCTATATGATTTGGCACAGCAAGGGGGATGTCCCAGGTGGCTTTAACATGATAGGCTATCACTCCCATGTTACCGATCAACTCATTGAACGAATGGAAAACTCAACGGACCCTGAAAAGATAGCACAACTTCAGCGTCGCATTTTCGGACAAATTGTTTCCGACAATCCGTATCTATTTTTGGTCATACCCAATGATTTGCATGTTTATAATCGAAAAATTAAGGGGATTAAACCTGGGATTAACGGTATTTGGGAACATTATATTGATTGGGAGAAACAGTGAAAAAAATAGTATTGTTTGATTTAGACGGGACGCTGATTGATTCGACCGAAGCGATTTTAGAGAGTTTTCACCATTCCCTGAGAGAACTAAACCACGCAGTTGATTTAGAAGACGAAGCGATCAAAGCGCTTATCGGACATCCTTTGGATGTGATGTTTACGCGTCTTGGATGTGAGATTGAAAAAATAGATGCGCATGTACTGGCGTACAAAGAGCACTATCGCACAATATCGAGAGCCAAAACCTTTTTACTTCCTAATGCATTCGAAGCAATTGAAGAAGCTTCGAAACACGCTAGACTGGGAATTGTAACAACAAAAACAGCACGTTATTCAAAAGAACTGATGGAACATTTTGGTTTGATGCACTATTTTGAAGTCTTAATCGGACATGAAGATGTAGACAATCATAAGCCGCATCCTGAACCTATTCATAAGGCGCTTGAGGGGATGGATTATACGTTAGAAGAGGTATGGATGATTGGTGATACGCGTTTGGATTTAGAAGCATCGCAACGTGCCGGAATAGATGCTGTAGCTGTTTTAAGCGGGTATGATAATTTTGAACAATTATCAACATTCAATTTTATTATAAAAGATAATGCTTTAGAAGCAGTGCGTTATATTGTAAAGCGGGGATAAAGTAACACTTTAGCCTTGGTTTTCAACCTTCCAAAAAGTGAAAAGCTACATTTAAGAGCAACTTTCATAGAATACACGTATTGATAAATTTCAACTTTATAATTAAAGCAAGAGGGAGAAGGTCATGCTCGAAATTAGATGGCATAGTCGTGCTGGACAAGGTGCCGTAACGGGTGCAAAAGGTTTGGCGGACGTAGTATCTACCACCGGTAAGCATGTTCAGGCGTTTGCATTTTACGGTTCCGCAAAACGTGGAGCTGCAATGACTGCATACAACCGTGTAGATGATAAAATTATTATGAATCACGAAAAGTTCATGAGTCCTGATTATGTGCTTGTTATTGACCCTGCTCTCGTTTATATCGCCGATTTCACGGCGCATGAAAAAGAAAATACGGTTTATATTATCACCACTCATATGACTACTGCTGAGCTCATAGCGTCTCAACCGAAGCTAGAAGGTAAAAAAGTATTCACCGTTGATTGTATTAAAATTTCGCAAGAGACAATCGGAAAAGCGATCCCCAATACACCAATGCTAGGGGCATTGATGAAGGTTTCGGGTATGTATGAGATGGAATTCTTTAAAGAAAACATGATTCGGGTATTGAAAAAACTACCTCAAAAAATCATTGATGCCAACATGATCGCGATCCAACGCGCTTATGATGAAGTAAAGTAAGGAGCCTAGAGTGGAAAAAGCAGGATGGGATGGATTTGAAATCGGCGCAATGCTTCGCACGTTTGATGGAGCGATACAAAATATCGCAACGACCTTGCCGGAGGATCGCCCATATTCACAATCAAGTTCGTTTACCGCGAGTGTAGCCGATTGGCGTATCGAAAAGCCTTTGTTTAACAAAGATTATTGTATCGATTGTCAGTTTTGCTGGGTTTATTGTCCTGATATGTCAATCATTGCACGCGATAAAAAGATGGTCGGAATTGATTTTGACCATTGTAAAGGATGCGGAATTTGTGTGGAAGTATGTCCAACCAATCCGAAATCCTTGTTGATGTTCGCTGAACAGCAAGATGAAGAGATTGCCCTTGAGCAATGGCCTAAAAAAGAGAAAAAAGAAACAGAAACACAAGTAGAGGAAGACTAATGGCTGATACTATGGAACTACGAGACATTGAAGTCTGGGATGGAAATATGGCAGCAAGCCAAGCGCTTCGCCAAGTTCAAGTTGACGTTGTTGCAGCATACCCGATTACTCCATCAACGCCAATCGTTGAAAATTATGGAAACTTTACGGCAAATGGCTATGTAGACGGCGAATTTGTCATGGTAGAATCTGAGCACGCTGCAATGTCAGGCTGTATCGGTGCATCAGCAGCAGGCGGACGTGTTGCTACGGCTACATCGTCACAAGGTTTTGCGTTGATGGTAGAAACGCTTTACTCTGCATCAGGGATGCGTTTGCCAATCATTTTGAATGTTGTAAACCGTGCAATCGGTGCGCCGTTGAATGTTAACGGTGACCACTCAGATATGTATTTGGGTCGCGATAGCGGATGGATTCAGTTTGATGCTTACTGCCCGCAAGATGCTTATGACCTTAACTTTATTGCGTTTAAAGTTGCAGAAGATCATGATGTTCGTTTACCTGCTATGGTTCACCAAGACGGATTTATGACTTCGCATACAGCGCAAGGTGTACACACGATGACAGATGAGCAAGGGTTTAATTTTGTCGGTGAATTTCAACCGATGAATGACATGCTTGATCTTGACCATCCGGTGACTCATGGGGTTCAAACGGAAGAAGATTGGCACTTTGAGCACAAAGCACGTCAGCAGCATGCGCTTATGACAGCAGCGATGCCAAAGATTCAAGAAGCATTTGATGCTTTTGAAAAATATACCGGACGCAAATACAATCTTGTGGAAACGCACAGAGTAGACGATGCAGATATGGTTGTTGTTTGTATGGGAACCTCTGTCGAAACGGCTATGGAAGTTGTTGATGAGTTACGAGCAAAAGGGATGAAAGTAGGCGTTGTCGGTATTCGTGTATTCCGTCCGTGGCCATTAGAGCAGCTTGCCGAAGTGCTTAAGAATGTTAAAGCGATTGGTGCATTGGATCGTTCAAGCCCACACGGAACTGTCGGTATGCTTTACAATGAAATCGCGGGTACGCTGTTCAATACGGAGACTAAAGCTGTTTTGACCAACTATATTTACGGCCTTGGCGGACGTGACTTGACAAAAGTTCATTTGGTCGGCATTTTCAATGACCTCAAAGCAAATATGGATGCGGGTAAACCAACTACGCCATTACAACAATACATCGGTCTTCGCGGGCCGAAACTTTCGTTTTTCTAAGGGGTTAACGATGTCAGAAATTAAAAAAATTAAAAACCTTAAAGAGTTTTCGACTTCAGCTGATCGTTTTGAAGGGGCGAATCTCCTTTGTCCTGGATGCGCGCACTCAATTATTGTTCGTGAAGTACTCAATGCTACCAATGATGATTTGATTCTTGCAGCATCAACAGGTTGTTTGGAAGTATGTACAGCGGTATACCCGTATACATCATGGGATGCTTCATGGATTCACATCGGATTTGAAAACGGTTCAACGGCGGTTGCCGGTGCGGAAGCGATGTACAAAGCGCTTAAAAACAAAGGCCGCCTAAAACAGCCTGATCGTAAGCCTAAGTTTGTCGCTTTTGGCGGTGATGGTGCAACGTACGATATCGGATTCCAATGGATTTCCGGATGTTTCGAGCGCGGACATGACATGATGTACGTGTGTTTGGACAATGAGGTGTATGCAAATACAGGCGGTCAACGTTCTTCTTCTACTCCGATCGGTTCTTCGACGACAACAGCACCTGCTGGTCGCACAAGCTATGGTGAGAAAAAGAATAAAAAAGACATGCTTGCAATTATGGCAGCACACGGTGCTCCATACGTAGCACAGGTTTCTCCAAGCAAATGGAAAGACATGGTCGCAAAAATTCAAAAAGGGTTTGCCGCTGAGGGTCCTGTTTTCATCAATGCAATTTCTCCATGTACGACTGAGTGGAAATTTGCACCGGAAGATACAATCGCGATTACCGATTTGGCAACCGATTCATTGGTTTTCCCATTGTATGAAATTATCAATGGAACAGAGCTCAATATTACTTATCGTCCAAAGAACATCATTCCTGTACGTGATTATTTGGGAGCACAAGGACGTTTTAAACATCTTTTCACCAAACAGTATGAGTATTTGATTGGCGAATGGCAAGAGCGCGTCGATGCAAAATGGGAACAACTTCAACGTCGTGAAGAAGCCCGCGTATAATCTTTTTTCACCCTTTTTAGGGTGATCCCCCAAGTTTTTTCTCTTTTACATCACTAACACTCCGCTAATGAACACATGTTATTCTTTTACTTGAAAAGTGAAATAAATCCTTTGTCTTTTTCATGATTTTTTCATTTAGAGTCGATAAGATTACTGTAGATATAAAATCAAGGGGATAAAATGGGTAAAAAGTTTTTAATGGCGGTTTTGGCTTCAATGATGATGAGTGGGGTGCTATCAGCAGCAACCGTAACATTGACAACGGCACAAAAAGCAGCCTTGTTGTTTATGTATCAAGAAGAGAAAGTGGCTCGTGATGTTTACCTTACATTGGGCAAAAAATACCCTACGGCAACAACCTTTACCAACATAGCGCTTTCTGAGCAAACACACACCGATTCCGTCGAAAAGCTCTGCATTAAATACAAAGTGGATATTTCCAAAGTAAATGAATCATCAATTGGTAATTTCGTTTTACCGGAATTGCAAAGTTTGTACGATACATTGGTAATCCAAGGTTCTGTTTCCTTAACAGAAGGGCTTAAAGTAGGTGTTGCGATTGAGGAAAAAGATATTAAAGATATTATGACCTATGCCGTAGGTATGCCTACTGATGTTAAAAATGTATTTCAAAATCTTCTAAATGGATCATACAACCACTTAGCGGCATTCAATAGCGCACTTAAATAATTCGAAGCAGCACGTTAAGTGCTGCCTTCTCTTCTTTTTCAGAAAATAAAGGCAAATCATGCAAAAAATTATTCTGTTATGTGTATTAATAGCAACTTTGAGTGCTGATTTTCACAATAAACTTTATTCAAAAGTTTGTTATACCATTGCCCATAATCGAGTAGATTTACAGCCTGTCGGAGTAAAAGCGGCCCAGATACGGGCAGAAATTGTGAATCGGGCCTATGTAACGTCAAAAGTTGTTGTGTGGGAAAGAGAAGATCGCTATGACTTTCCCGCTTTGATTTTGATCGAAGACGAGGTGATTAAAAGTGCATGCGAAGACACATTAAATGTCGAAAAAACTGCAAATCCAAATGAATTTGTATTTTATGCAGCGTACCAAAAAGCAGTTTACAAGCATACTGTTGATGCCTTAATGAAACTCGCAAAACCTAAAGAATAACTCTTTTTTTGTGGAACTTTCCTTGCTTTAGTTAAGGACTTAAACAATGGAAGAGCCTCTATGTATCGAATGACTTATAATAATAAAGGGGTAAACGGATGCTCTGCTCGCGGGATCGCAAAACGTGAAAGCAAAGAAGAACTTCTGCTATTAGCCGAACAGCTTAAAGACGCAATCTGCAATATTCACATTGAAGAAATCAACAATTTACAAGACGAGCATGTTCCCATGGAGCTTTTTGCAAACATGAAAGAGCTCAAATGAACCAATATTTTCTCGTTATCGATGCAGGAACAGGCAGTATACGTGCGATCATTTTTGATACCTTCGGAAATCAGATTTCGATTGCGCAATACGAGTGGAATCATATGGCTGAATCTGGAGTTGCGGGATCAATGGGATTTGATTTTCATGCCGGTTGGGAACTTGCCAAAAAGTGCATCAAAGAATCCATTGCGCACGCCAATATAGATCCAAAAGAAATTATATCCATATCAGCATCGAGCATGCGTGAGGGGATTGTGGTCTATGATAAGGATAAAAACGAGTTATGGGGTGTGGCAAACGTTGATTCACGTGCAGGCGTTGAAGTAGGAGAGCTAAAGCGTGAAAATCCAAACATGGAACGTGAGTTTTACCGATCAAGCGGTCAAACGTTTGCCCTCTCTGCCGCGCCAAGACTTTTATGGCTTAAAAACAATCGACCCTCTTTGTACGAAAAAGCCGCTTCTTTTACGATGATAAGCGACTGGATACTGTTTAAACTCAGCGGTGAACTAGCGTGTGAACCTTCCAATGCGGGGACAGCCGGTGCCTTTAATCTCTCTACGAGAAATTGGGAGAAAGAGCAGTTCAGTAAATGTGGGCTCAAAGATCTGTTTGTTCCTATCTTGGAGAGCGGCGATGTACTAGGGCGTGTATCATCGAAAGCTGCCAATGAAACGGGACTAAGCACCCATACACTTGTGGTGATGGGCGGCGGTGATGTTCAAATCGGTACGGCAGGTCTTGGGGCAAATGCTCTTGGGGATGCAGTAGTGCTAGGCGGAAGTTTTTGGCAGCAAGTGGTGAATGTCCCTGCAAATGCGAAACTCTCCGATGAAATGCTCCTGCGTGTCAACCCCCATGTGGTACGAGGTATGTCTCAGGCTGAGGGGATAACATTTCTTACGGGTCTTGTGATGCGGTGGTTTCGAGATACTCTTGGAGGCGGGAGAAGCTACGGTGAACTCGAAGCCATGGCTTCTAAAATTCCGGTGGGATCGTATGGGATACTTCCTATTTTTAGCGATAGTATGAAGTATGGAGAGTGGATGCATGCTAGCCCGTCTTTTGTTGGGCTTGGGATTGATCCACTTAAGTACAATATAGGCTCTATGTTTCGGGCATTAGAAGAAAATGCGTGTATTGTAAGTGCCATCAATCTCGAAAATATCAAGGCATTTAGCGGTGTTTCACCAACGTCTTTGATTTTCGCCAGCGGTGCATCCCAAGGGCCACTGTGGTCACAAATATTGGCAGATGTTACGGGATTGGAAGTGAAAGTTCCGGTGGTTAAAGAAGCAACGGCATTGGGTGTGGCAATGGCTGCAGGTATCGGCGCGGGTGTTTATGTGAGTTTTGAAGAAGCGGGAAAGAACATCGTCAAGATGGAGCGTTCCTATCAGCCAAATTCAGACGGTTTTCAACCGTATCAAGAGATTAAAGAAAAATGGACTAAAGTGTATAGCAAGCAGATGGAGTTGGTTCGTGAGGGTACGCTAGAACCTATGTGGAAGGCACCTGGGATTTAAAATCCGTAGGCCGCTTCGTTTAGAGTATCCAAATCTTCGGTATATTTATCTTCCACAAACGGTTCATAGCTCGCTTTGTAATAAGCATAATGTTCAGTGTGCTTGTGTCCCTCAAGGGCATCATTATTTGCCCATGATTCCACGGCAAAGAATTTTTTAGGGTTGCTTTGAGATTGAAAGATGTAGTAAAAAAGACATCCCGGTTCGATGATCGAGGGTGCAACCATGTCTTCGAGGAGTTTTTTAACGGTTTGTATGTGCTCTTCTTTGGCGATAAAGGTCACTTTTTTGGTAATTTTCATGTTTTTCCTTATTTTTTGAGTTTAGCTTGTTCGAGTTCCCAATATTCCATCTCAAACATATCTGCCAGCGAGAGGGATATCCAAGCACCAAGCTGTTCAGCACTTAAAATGGCAGTAATCGTATGAGATACGATATCGGCGATGATGGCCGATTCTTTTTCGTCTTTTCCCAATGCAACAGCGCCAACACCTTTGATTATGGCATAGCGAGGAGCGAGATCAAGGCAGATATGGGATGCATCGCTGTATTTGTCAAAATAGGCCTGATACTCTTGGGTAAAGGTTTCAATGCCTTGGGCAACATCCTCTTCGATAATAGCAGGAAAAGGTTTGATACGGATAACGTGCTCAGGGGTAAGCCCTCCTTGCTTCATCAGCCGTTTGAGATGGGGGAAGAGTGAGAGAAGTTTCGCGCGCGGTGAATCGATTACTATGGGAAAAATAGGTGTTCCTCGCACTGCGGATACGGCATCGGCAATTTTTTGGATAACCGCGGGGTCACTTTCTCCCGGACAATCACGGCATGGAAGGGTGACATTTTGCTCAAGATACTCTTCTGCCTTTGTGACAATAGCAATCATTTTTTCATACGCTTTTTTGGCATCGTTATCAAAAGTAAAAACGCCATGGTTGAGTAGGATAATCCCATCCAGCGTATTCCAATCGATGTCTTGAGTAACCTCATAGATATGTTTAGCGAGTAAAAAACCGGGCATGACGTAGTCGATGAGGAGCATATTGGACCCATAAATCTCTTCCATCAGTTCTTTACCGTTTGGGGTATTGGTGAGGGTTACAACCGCATCCGTATGGGTATGATCGACATAATCAAAGGGGATGATGGCGTGAAGGATCGCTTCGATGGAAGGGTTTGGGAAGCTTTGATCGCTCATGGCCGCGCGTTGTTCTTTGACCATTTGGGTGTCGCTTAACTCATCTCGTTTTGCCATGGAAATGAGGGTTTCTAAATCAACGGGAGAGAAGCCTGGCTTTTCAATCGTATCCAGATTCCAGCCGGACCCTTTGACATACAAAATCCCGTCTATTTTGACAGAAGTATTTCCGCCACCGTGAAGGACCAGCTCTTTACTTTGACCCAATAGCTGGGAAGTGTACACCCGCATTGCCAGTGGATCATTGGCATACTGTTGGGCGATTGTGTCGTCAAAGAGACTTTTCATTATTTTAGTTCCTTGTATTAGTGGTCAAATTATAGCGATGCAATGGTGAAATGTGTTACTATTACTTCAAATAAAGATGAATATTTAAGGATTACCATGCCATTACTCGATAGTTTTACTGTAGATCACACTATTATGCCAGCACCTGCTGTGCGACGCGCCAAGGGTATGAAGACACCAAGCGGTGATGATATTACCGTTTTTGATTTACGCTTTTGCCGTCCAAATGAGGCGATTTTGTCTCAAGAGGGGATACACACCTTGGAGCATTTGTTCGCAGGATTTATGCGTGATCACCTCAACTCAGGCAAAACAGAGATTATCGATCTCTCTCCGATGGGCTGCCGTACCGGTTTTTACATGAGCGTCATCGGAAGTCCGAGTGAAGAGGAAGTTGCCCAGGCTTGGGAAGCGTCCATGCATGATGTAATCGCGGTTGAAAGTCAAAATGACATCCCTGAGCTCAATCTCTATCAATGCGGTACGTGTGCTATGCACTCGCTTGCCGATGCAAAAGCGATTGCCCAAGAAGTACTTCGCAAAGATATCGATATCATGGACAATGAAGCGTTGAAACTTGATTTATCGAAGGTTAATCACTAATGTTACTGCTGTTGCCGATGAACGGAGACGATACACAGGAATTTGAGCTTGTCTCTATTAATGAACTAGCATTTTGGGCAACGGTTGAAGTGGAGGAGGGGCGTGTCATAGAGATTAATTTCTATAAAGAGCGCTCCCAAATCGAAGGGTTGATAGACGCGGTTATTGTAGTCGGTAACTATGAACCCGTCATGGAGTTTTTGGATGAGCAGATGATGGTTCTCGTAGCGCATACGCAGCGTACCATTGATGATGTGGTTGAAGCGTATCTTTTCAGAGAGCTGCACGATTTGGCATTATGATCACCCAGCTTCTCCATCCTACGCCCCATACGAAAATTATGGTTGCAACCTCTCATTTGGATGGGATGATAGAGGAATTATCCTCTTTTTTATCCCCCTATGAGGGTCTTATCGATGTTTCTCTTTTCCCAGGTGAGCATCTAGAGTTTGCCAGCCCATGTCTTCATAAAATACACGCAATTAAAGATTACAAATCTCCTCCCTTCGGAATTCCTCGAGACTATGCCGCAGTAATTGTGCAAGATGTATTGCATCTGCATGAATCACCGCTGAAATTTCTACAGCTCATTTATCGTACATTGCTCAATGCAACCGAAATTATTATTATTCAAAAAAATGGATCAATGCGTATTGCTGAAGTGGAAGATTTATTGGATAAATCGGAGTTCCGCGCTGCGAACGCTATTATGGATTTGATCGAGGGATATGAGGTTATTGTGGCTAAAAAAATGCACATGTGGGGCGCCGGGTTATAATGAATTGGGTTCAAAGCGAGGACGGGAGTTTTACCGCATATTCGGCTGAGTATAATGAACACTATCATTCGACCAAAGACGGGGCTTTGAGTGAATCGTTTGTCAAACATGTCCAACCTGCCTTTTTAGTACATGCACACAAAAAGCATCTGAAAATCATCGATATCTGTTTTGGACTGGGGTTCAATACCCTTGCCACACTGTATTATCGAGACACCTATTTTCCTGACACAACGGTAGAAGTTTTTTCCCCTGAACTCAATGGAGAACTGGTTGCGTCACTGGTTGATTTTCCGTATCCAGATATTTTCCAACCGTACTTGTCCGTCATTGCTTCACTCGTAGAGAGCGGTATTTATGAAGATGAAAAAACGAAGATCACCGTCATGATTACAGATGCGCGCGTAGCGATGCGAGAGCTAGCAGGTGTGTGGGATGTGTGTTATCAGGACGCCTTTAGCCCAACAGTTAATCCGCTGTTATGGACGAGAGAATATTTTGCGGATGTGGCGCGGTTGATGGGGGATGAGGGAATCGTGACGACGTATTCGATCGCGTTAGCAATACGGATAGGACTGCACGAAAACGGGTTCAATGTTTATCTCAATACGGGTGAGGGGTATCGCAGTGCGACAGTGGCATCATCACGGTCGCTAAGCGAATTTGAAAAAATCGATGTGGAGCATAAAAGTAAATGCAATCCAAGCGTATTATCATTGAGGGATGCTTCTATTTAGCACCCTTTGTGCATACAGATAAATTGCGCCGTAATAGTATCCATACTCGCGATGTGAAGAGCAAGCCATATAGGGATGGTTTTAAAAAAATAGGTTTGCAATATCTCATTATCTTTGCGCGTACGCCAGTCCATCACTACCAATTGCATTTCATTCAAGACGCGATCATGCTCTGTTTTATGCATCATGTAGGCAGGAAAACCGACTTTTTGCATCAGCTGTTGTTCGTTTTGAAAATGGTCAATGGTATGTTGAAAGATGTGATCTAACTGTTTTTCGATTCCTGCGATATCATTGTGACGTAACAAGGATTCAAGTTCGTTAATCAGTGCTACTTCTTCGGCATGAACGTTATTCATCTCATCGAAGGCAACTTTTGGCAGGGTGGTTATATCGATCATACTCTCTCTTTTTTAATGAAAGTATATAGTATGGTTTAGGTTATAACGTTGATAGAGATCAAGATTTGATGGTGTAGGACTTTGCTATACTTGCACACTTTTTTATAGGATTATAGATGGAAATGATTTTTATTCTCGCTGTCGCTTTGGCGATGGACTCTGTTGCAGTATCGATTGCGATGGGTTCAAAATACAAAAAACTTCGCTTGCCAAAAATACTCTTTATCGCAGCAGTTTTTGGGATTTTTCAAGGGGCGATGCCATTGGCAGGTTATGCGATCGGGATCAGTTTTGCACAACAGGTTCAGGCGTTTGATCACTGGATTGCATTTGTATTGTTGGTTGGGCTTGGAGCAAAGATGCTCTATGAAGCCTATCAAGATGAGCTTGATGAAGAAGTGACTGACCTTTCTACTAAAACATTGATCACTCTAGCGATTGCGACGAGTATTGACGCAATGGCAGTGGGTGTGACATTCGCGTTTTTACAGACCGATATTTGGAGTGCTTCAGCCATTATCGCTTTAGTGACATTTGTACTGTGCATAGGGGCGGTTTATGTGGGAAAACGGCTTGGATCGCTTTTGGAAAGCAAAGCAGAGATCCTTGGAGGCGTTATTTTAATAGGGCTTGGGTGTAAGATTTTAGCGGAGCATTTGGGATTAATATAAAGAACTGATATGATCGATGTCGTTCCAGCTAAGATCTTTTTGGCTTGAAGTAGTGAGAATGTGTTTCATATAGCGGGCAAAGACATCGGTTTCGATATTGACTCTGGTCCCTTTTTTATAGGTTCCAAAAAGGGTTTCACGCATCGTGATAGGAATGATGGTGAGGCGAAACGACTCTTTCATCACTTCGTTTACCGTTAAGCTCACACCATCAATCGTGATAGAGCCTTTGGGAGGGATAAGGGTGATGAATTTTGGATCAACACCGATGATGACGTCAAAGCTGTTGCCGTTATCGGTGATGGAGGCGACGGTTCCGATCGTATCAATATGCCCTTGCACGATGTGCCCCTCAAACCGTTCCCCCATCATCATGGCGGGTTCGATATGAACCTGACCTTTGAGTTTTTCGGTGGCGATGTGGGCAAGTGTTTCAGGCGAGAGTTCAACACTAAATCCATCACTCTCAATAGTAACGACACTTAGACACGTACCGTTAATGGCAATCGAATCACCCAATTTTGGACGATACGCAGCTTTCAGCGAGAGGCGATTTGTGCTGTAATTTTTCACTGTTGCCATTTCACGAATCAATCCTGTAAACACGCCGATCCTTTGAGGTTTAATTATTTTATTATAGCTAAATTGCCCGAAAAGGAGGATCTTTAAGCGATTAAAGGTATGATTTAGCTTTATTTGAAACAGGGATTGGGAATCAATAATGAAGTTTGGATTACGCGCGAAAAGTGCAACGGTCGGTGTTGTTATCTTTGTGATTATGAGCTGTATGACCTTTTTGTTTATCCGTTATTTTTCGACAGACATTGCGCGTGAGCTTGGGCGTGAATATGCCCGTGAAAATGCGATGCGTTATGCTGAAAAAATCAAAGGAACAATCGACTTTGATTTAACCCTGACCAAAAAAATAGCCACCAATCGTTTATTGGCGGATTGGGCGGCAGCTGAAAATGATCCGTTGTTGCAGCAAAAAGTGTTTGCTACATTGAATGATTATCTCGAAGTCAGTAAAGCGGGAAGCTGGTTTATCGCGTTGGAGAAAAGTGGCAATTATTATTTTAATGATTCCAATGGAAGTTATACGGGTTCAGAATACATCAAAACATTGTCTCCCCAAATTTATAATGATCAATGGTTTTTTCATACACTGAAATCTCCCGATCCCTACAATCTCAATATCGATCATGATGAAGCTTTGGGATTGACGAAACTGTGGCTCAATATTCCAATTGTTAAAGAAGGTAAACGCATTGGTGTCGTAGGGGTTGGATTTGATTATACCCATTTTATAAAAGAGTACATTGCGGAAGACAAAGAAGGATTTACGACGATGATCCTCAACTCCCAAGGGGCGATTGTTGCGCATAAAGATAAACGGTATGTCAATTATCATTCAGAAGTAATGGATTCAACGTTATGGGTTACCTTGGTTTCATTGGTAGATAAAGGACACAATGAAGCGCAATTGCTCAAGCATTTGGAAGATTTAAGTTCGGGGAAGGTTCAATCAACAAGTTTTGATTTGTACATCAACGGTCACCATTACATCGCATCGGCCACGTATCTTTCACAGCTTAAATGGCTCAATTTATCAATGGTCAATTTGGATAATGTATTTGGTATTCGAGAGATGGCTGCCATTGGTGCTATTTTTATGGTTTTAGCACTTCTTTCATGGGGAGTGATTTTTATGCTCAGCCAAAGATATTTGATTTCTCCGATCAAAGCCATTTCTGATGTAATGCGAAAGATTAAAGAGGGTGATTACTCTGTGCGTCTTGAGCAAGAGCAGGCTAGGTGTGATGAAATTGGTGAGCTTTGCCGAAATATCAATGAGATGGCTGAAAAGATTGAGCATTCTGCTAAAGATGCAGAGGAACAGTACCGATGGCTGACAGACAACATGTCGGATGTAATTTGGATTATGGAACTCAATGGACGCTTTAGTTATGTCAGTCCATCTGTTGAGCGACTGCGTGGATTTACCCCTCATGAAGTGATGCATCAAAGTCTGGAACAAGTGATATGCCAAGGATCGCTTGATGAGGTTCAAAAAGCTATGGCAGATGCATTTGCCCAGGTAGCTGCGGGTAAAATACCTGCAGCAATGACTATCATGATTGAGCAGCCTCATAAAAACGGTTCGACGATATGGACCGAGGCTAATGCGCGCCTTATTTTGGATGAGGAGGGTAAGCCATTTCGTTTTATCGGAGTGACACGAGATGCTTCCCAGCGGATCAAAGCCGAAGAAGAAATACGCAAACTCGCTTTTTACGATCCCCTCACTTCTTTGGCAAATCGACGTTTACTGCTGGATCGTCTGGAGCAGGCAATCGTTTCAGCAAAACGGACAGGGTCTTATGGAGGACTGATCTATTTGGATTTGGATCGATTTAAACCGCTTAATGATCGGTTTGGGCATGACGCAGGAGATGAACTTTTGATTGAAGTGGGACGTCGTATCAAAGAGTGTATCCGCGCTACCGATACGGCTGCACGTTTTGGAGGGGATGAATTTGTTGTCCTTGTGAATGATTTGGGAGTTTTAAGCGAAGAAGCATTTGCGTATACCGATACAATTGCCCAAAAAATTCAGACGCAGTTGTCTCTGCCCTATGAGCTTCAAATGACAACGTATATCCTCTCGGCAAGTGTTGGGGTAAGTTTATTTGGGCCAGAGTCTTCTTCGACGCGTGAAGCAATCAGTGAAGTGGACAAATTGATGTATGAAGTAAAAGAAATAAGACGAGATGAATACAAAGGACATTTCGCTTCAAATATTTGAAGCATAGCCCTCTTGAATCGTTGCATATTTTCCTGATGACCAACCTAAAAATGCGGCATTAAGCCGTATCATTTTAGTGAGGTTTTCATCAGGATTGTTCATGAGTGTTTGCATTGCATCCAGACTCATCTCTTCTTTGGCGGTAATGGGCTCAATCCCAAATTCTTCGGGATCGATATGATGGGTGCTTATTTCCCCATTTTCGACAAGTTTGTATTTCGTTTTTTTGAGAACTTCGGGTGTCCCCTCATGCCCTTGAACAATGACCAGACGCCCATAATGTTTGGCGTAAAGCGATGCATACAGATCAAAGTAGGGAGCATGGTGCATTCCAATGAGGGCGGTAGGTGCTAAAAAGTTCAGTTTTTCGAGGGTGTTAAATGCGGTGCGTATGCCGATGTCATTACGTAACGTGGTTAAATCACTTAATCCTTTGAGTAAATCACAGCGATTGTGCAGGGTGACATTGGAAGCAATGTTTTTAAATTGATTGAGGGTTGTGCCGTATTTTGGTCCCAATGGGAGATCATACGCAGCGTGAATTTTTACATCGGGCAACAGTTCTGCGGCTTTGAGCATAAGGGGAAAAAACTTCGCTTTACCATCAAACGGATAGCCGATTTCGATACCGGTTTTTATAACAGCCGTTTGTTGAAGAGCGAGCCAATCAACACAGCCGCTCAGCTCTTCATCACTCTCGATCTGAACCCGCCATCCCAGTAAAAAGGCAGCAATTGCAGTATCAGGTACACGGCGTCCTACAATTAGTTCAAAAGCATCCTGCATCTCTTCGTAACTCAAATGACGGTTTCCTTTTGGTCCGGTGCCGACACAGCGGATGTATTCTAAAAAGCGGATATGTTCGGGAGTAAAGGAAGTATTGGAATGGGTTACCAAACGATTTTTCCCTCTTCTTGCAGTCCTTGAATGATTTGTTTGGCTTTTTCGTGACCGTTATAGGCGGCTTTTCGGCACCATTCGAGTGCTACATCGTGATCGGCATCCGTACCCAAGCCCTGGTCGTACATAAGCCCCAGATTGTATTGCGCTTCAGGGAGATTCATAGTGGCACTGCGAGAAAAGCAGATAAAGGCTTTAGGATAGTCTTGCAGTACCCCATGACCCTCTTTGAAAAGGACGCCCAGATTGTTAAAAGCACCTGCATGCCCCCGTTTTGCCGCTTCTTCGTACCAAAATGCCGCTTCACTAAAGTTCTGGACACATCCCAATCCGCGCTCCAAGCTGTGCCCCGTTTCAAATTGCCCTTGTGGAAATTCAAGTATCGCAGAGCGCATAAAAAGCTCGAAAGCTTTGAATTGATCGTTAGGGACACTTACCCCATCGGTATACATCAGTCCCAGATTATAAAGGGCAGTCGGTTCATCCAACTCGCTGCCATGGATATAAAAATCGCGGGCCTTTTCAAGATCAACAGCAACGCCGAGACCATTTTGGTAGATGTAGCCCAGCGATGCAATCGCAGTTGGGTTATTTTGCTGGGCAAGTGTCTCAAAAAGGGGGATTGCGGTTGCGTAGTCTTGGTTATTAAAAGCGGTAAATGCGGCTTGTATCATTGTATAGTTGTACCTGTTTTTTGGGAAATTATAACGTGCAGATCTTAACGTCTTACTTTTCGCTCGCCGCGATTTTTTTCTTTAAGTTTCGTGATAACATCTTTCATCCGCTCTTTTTCTTTTAAAAGATCATCACGAATGAGATGCTCCTCATCTCCATCGACCAACGGGTCGTATTCAAGAGGCTTTGGATCGTACTCTTTTAGGAGTTCTTCTAGCGTTTTAGTAGGTTCTGTACTCATTTTTACAACTGCCATCAAAAGGTTTTCTTAATTGTAGGATGATTTACCTTTTGTTTTTTATAGGTTTCAACAATGAAGGTTATAATTGCACACATAATTTACGTAAAAAGAAGCAATAATGACTTATGACGTTATCGTAGTGGGTGGTGGACATGCAGGAATCGAGGCTGCACTCGCATCTGCACGCATGGGACAAAATACCCTCATGGTCTCTATGTTGGCCGAGCAAGTGGGAGCTACGAGCTGTAATCCGGCGGTCGGCGGTTTGGCAAAAGGGCATTTGGTGCGAGAACTCGATGCCCTTGGCGGAGAGATGGGTTTACTCACCGATGAAGCAGGTATCCAGTTTCGCATTTTGAACATTACCAAAGGGCCTGCGGTTCGTGGTAGCCGTGCGCAGATTGATATGGACCGTTACCGTGTCATTGCCCGCAACAAAATTCTCACAACGCCTAATCTTAGTCTGATTCAAGAAACGGTAAATTCCCTTGTTATCGAGGAGATGACAGTAGTAGGGGTGCGAACTGATTTATTGAACGAATATCGGGCACACAGAGTGATTATGACTACGGGAACTTTTTTAAATGGGATGATACATATTGGAGAAATACGTCAAGAAGCAGGGCGTTTTGGAGAGTTTCCAGCCAAAGGACTTACCGATTCACTACGCGCGGCGGGTCTGAATGTCGGACGGCTCAAAACAGGAACGTGTCCACGTGTTGACAGTTCCTCGATTGATTTTAGTGTTATGGAGTTACAGGGGGGAGATGAAATGCCCAATCCCTTTAGTTTTCGCACCGACAGAGAAAAATTTGCGCGCGAAAAAAAACAGCTACCCTGCTACATTGCGTATACCAACGAAGATACCCATACGCTTATTGAGGGAAATTTCCATCGTGCACCTCTTTTTACAGGACAAATCGAGGGGGTAGGTCCTCGTTATTGCCCCAGCATCGAAGATAAAGTAAACCGGTTTAGAGACAAAGATCGCCATCACCTCTTTATTGAACCGCAAACGGCGGAGAATACTGAGTGTTATATTAATGGGATGAGCACCTCTTTGCCGCCCGATGTACAGCGCCAAATGATTCACTCTGTGCACGGTATGGAAAATGCCAAAATTGTTCGATACGGGTATGCGATTGAGTATGACTATGTCGATCCTACCGAATTGCGCCATACATTAGAGACCAAAAAAGTGAAACATTTGTATTGTGCAGGACAGATCAACGGGACGACGGGATACGAAGAGGCAGCCGCACAGGGGATGATGGCGGGTATCAATGCCGCATTGTCATTACAAGGCAAAGAGCCACTCATACTGCGCCGTGATGAAGCGTATATCGGCGTTTTGATCGATGATTTGGTGACCAAGGGGACCAAAGAGCCGTATCGTATGTTTACCTCACGTGCGGAGTACCGATTGCTATTACGCGAAGAGACAGCCGATTTACGTTTGGGACATTACGGTCACGCTTTGGGACTGATCGATGATGAGGAGATGGAGCGAATTGAGCTCAAACGTCGCCAGATCAACGAAGGATTGGCCCTTCTAGAAGAGACGGTTTATACCCCCAATAAAGAGTTTTTAGCCTTTTTGGAATCGATAGACGAAGAGCGCATCAGCGATAAGCTAAATGGCACACAGTTGGTCTCCCGCAAGAGTTTTGAATTGGATAAGCTTTCAAAACTGATCCCGAGTTTTGCAACGCTTGATCCCTATATCCAAGAACAGATTTTGATTGAGGCAAAATATGCCCGATACGTTGAAAAACAAAGTGATGATATCGAGCGTATGTCTAAAATGTTACACATCGCGATTCCTGAAAATTTTGATTTTAAATCGGTTTCGGGACTTTCTAATGAGATTGTGGATAAATTAGGAAAGTTCAACCCCCCAACATTGCAAGCCGCTTCTCAAATCAGCGGAATGACCCCGGCGGCATTGGATATTTTACAGATTTACATCAAAATGGGACAACGAAACAAATAAGGATTTAACCAATGCGACTTTTTTATTACGTACACACGGGGCATCGTATCGGTCTTGACCGTTTTCACCGCGCAGCGGCTATTATCAATGGGTTAGGAGATGTGGATATCACGTTATTGTCTCCCGATTACCGGATTGCTGCGGAAGCAAAGGGGTTTGGGATTAAACGTTCCGTGGGGATGGATGTCGTTCGCAACATTCCTCAAATTGCACAGCATGGGGATAAAATCATCTTTGATTCAGCAGAACTCAATCCAACACTGTTGGAAGATATGAGCCAGTTTTTTTCGACGTTTATTCGTATCGGGGATGCACCTAATGATACCAAGCATCCCAATGAATTGTTGATCTCTCCCTATTTAAGTGGAGAGGGTATAGAGCAAGGAATCGTTATCGGTGAACACTATTACGATCAGCGTCCTAAAACAATCCCTATGGCTCTCTTTTTTGGGGATGATGATTACGAAAAAGATTTGGAACTGCACCAAGCGATGTTTGCACCTTTTAAAATGGATTTATTGATGGGTTTTTACCATTTTCTGGGCTACGAAAAAGTACTGCAACAAAGTTTTAAGACGATTCATGATTGGGAAGAATACGATGAGGTTATCCGCAGTACCGATATTTTGATCACCGCTTCTCCGATGGCGGTTTTACAGAGTTTAGCAGGGGGAGGACGTCCTATTTATCTGCAGCGTCCTGATTACGTTGATGATTTTCTTCCTTTATTAAAATCACTTAATATTCCGATTGTAGAAGGGTATGATGCCGTCTCGCTTGAGAATGCAATAATCTCCCTGCCCAAGAGAGTGTATAAAAAATTGTCACATTCAGAGCATAAAATTATACAATTTATAAAAAAAGCCTTTAATTTAGGGTAAGTTAAACGTTTTTCTCTTATGATTAGTCATTAAATTTTTAACTTAAGTGAGATCATTATGATGGATGAAAGCAGAAGAGGCTTTATAGGCAAAGCCTTCGGTGCCGTCGCTGCAGTGGGTGGGGTAGCCTCACTGATTGCGATGAAAAAAACATGGGATCCGCTTCCAAGCGTTATGTCGGCGGGTTTTACGACCGTAGATGTGTCTGCTCTTGAAGCCAATAAATTAGAAATCGCTGTATGGCGCGGTAAGCCGGTATTTATTCTAAAATATACCGAAGAGATGAAACCGACCGATGGCCGCAGTGTTAAAGTCGGCGATCATTACTACTCAGTTATGGTTGGATTATGTACTCATTTGGGCTGTATTCCTGCCTATCGCTGTGATGAAAAAGATTTTAAATGTGCGTGTCATGGCGGTGAGTTTACCTCTGCCGGTGTTAATAAATTTGGACCGCCTCCTCGTCCGCTTGATCTCCCTCCTTTTAAAATCGATGGTACAACCCTTGTTCTAGGTGAAGAAGGTCCTGAGTATAAAGCGATGATGGCAAAAGCAGGAGGAGCATAAGATGGCAGAGTTCAAACAAGCAGATTCACTGTATGAGTGGTTTGATCAGCGCTTAGGAATTGACAAATTTGTTAAAGTGATGATGACGGAATATTGGATTCCTAAGAATATTAACTTTTTGTGGGCAATGGGTGTTTTGTTGACCGTTATGTTCACCTTGTTGGTTATTTCAGGAATTTTCCTTTTAATGTACTATAAGCCTGATGTTAACACGGCGTTTGACAGCGTCAACTACACAATCATGCAAGAGGTTGCGTACGGGTGGCTGTTCCGACACATTCATGCCGTAGGCGCATCGGTTGTCTTTTTGATCATTTATATCCACATGTTTACTGCTATCTATTATGGCTCTTACAAAAGAGGGCGTGAAATGATTTGGCTTTCAGGAATGCTCTTGTTTGTCCTCTTTTCAGCAGAGGGTTTTAGTGGATACATGCTTCCATGGGGTCAAATGAGTTACTGGGCAGCATACGTTATTACCGAAATTTTTGGCGGTATTCCTCTTATCGGCGGTGATTTGGTCGTATGGATCCGCGGTAACTTTTATGTATCCGATTCAACATTGACACGCTTCTTTATGCTGCACGTATTGTTGATCCCTCTTGCCATTATCGGGGCGATCGTACTGCATTTTTATGCACTTCGTTTCCCGCACGTTAATAACGAAGAAGGCGAGTTTTTTGATTTTGACGAAGAAGCTCAAAAATACCTTGCAGGAGATAAAAAGAACTCGAAAGTCGTTCCATTCTGGCCTGTATTTTTATCCAAAGACTTTTTTGTTTTAGGTTTTTTCTTGCTGTTTTTCTTCTATTTAGTCTTTTTCCATTACGATTTTGCGATGGATCCGGTTAACTTTGATAAAGCAGACGGTCTCAAAACTCCGGCACATATCTACCCTGAATGGTATTTCTTGTGGAGTTATGAAGTATTACGCGGATTCTTTTTTGAAATAGCAGGGATTTCAGGTAAATCGTTAGGTTTGATCGCATTTGCAGTTGCTCAGGGTGTTTTCTTTGTCATGCCATGGTTGGATCGCTCTCCAATGGTTAAGCCTGCAAATCAACGTCCTTATTTTAAATACTGGTTCTGGTTGTTGATGGTGGATTTGATTGTCCTTACCGTCTATGGTAAATTACCTCCAACCGGTGCAAATGCATGGGTAGGGTTTGCCTCATCAATGACCTTCTTAGCATTGTTTATTGCATTGCCGTTCATTACAAAAGCAGAAGCTAAAAAAGTAGGGGGCAAATAATGAAAGAGTTGAAAATATTAGCAATTATTGCAGCTCTCGTTGGTATTACTTATTATGGGATTGAACCGTATGCACACCACATCATGCACCCTGAGGTAAAAGCAGCCGATTTCGGATTTAAAGATTTAAAAAATGTGGATACTTCTCTTGCCGGAAATGTTGATAACGGTAAAGTTCTTGTTGAAGCTAACTGTATTGCATGTCACTCAATTGAAACTGCAGGTCACCTGCAAATCATGTCCAATGCAGATGCGGCAGCAGCGTATGGTGTTGTTCCGCCTGATTTGAGCAGTTCAGGTCGCATCTATGACAAAAACTATTTGGCGAACTTTATTTTTGATCCGGTTAGCGCTATGCACCTCAGTCATAAATATCCAGTAGGAGGAGCAAAAGCATTCCCAATGCCTTCTTACAACTGGATGTCTCCTCAAGAGATTATGGACGTTGTGGCGTATCTTCAGTCAGTTACTCCGAAAGTAGCCCAGAAAGATGCCCCTAAAGCAACGTATGATGCTGCATGTGGACGTTGTCACTCAATGAGCTATGCGAAGTCTGAAGCGACAACGCCAAAAGAGGCTATTAAAGCGCATATGGGCGCAACTCCGCCGGATTTGTCTCAGTATATCAAAAGTCGTAAAGAGCACTATCTTCACAGTTTTATCAACGATCCTCAATTGCTGTTGGCAGGAACATCTATGCCACGTGTCGGATTGACTGAAAAAGCGCAAGAAGAAGTAATCGCTTATATGGAAGAGACTGGAGATTCAAAAAAAGCAGAACGTGAAAGCGTTGGTCTTTGGGTAATGCTCTATACGTTTGTATTTGCTATCCTTGCTTATTTGTGGAAACGAAAAATCTGGTCAGAAGTCCATTAATCTTTCTTTCTTCTTTCACCCTTTCGGGTGAATTTAATACCCATTTCCTCGTCTTCTTAACACTAATGTAACACTTTTTTATTAAGATACCAAAAAATTATCATCGGAATCTTATTATGAATAAAAAAACAGCTATTTTATTGGCTATTAGTGCGATACAAGCATTGGCGACAGATAATGCGTATACTCTCGATGCACTCAGTGTTACTGCCTACAGAGATGAAGAAAACGTCTTCGCTCAACCGCACAGTATCGATGTAAAAAAAGCAAGTGAAGTGAAGTTGGATCAAGTGGTCTCACAAAAAGATTTGCTTAACTCCATATCCGGTGTTCGCATCGAGCAAACCAATGACGGTTCAGGGCACATGACCTCAGTGCGTATGCCTCTTAGTACGAATCCTTATTACCTCTTTTTACAAGATGGCATTCCTGTACAATCCTCAGGCTTTTTCAATCACAACGGTTTGGCATTTACAAGTTATGGTCTGGCTGATTCTGTCGAAGTGTTAAAAGGTGCAGGAACGGCATTGTACGGTTCGGATGCTGTAGCAGCTACGATCAATGTTATTAGTGCAGCCGAGCCATCTAAAACACCGACCTCGAGTGTACGTATGGATGGAGGCAGTGATGGATACGGTGCGGTTGCGGTAGAAAACAGTGCTACGATTGATACGAAAAATGCTTACCGAGTAGGAATTAAATACAACCATAATGACAGTTGGCGCGAACATAATACACTGGATCGTTTTGAACTCAATGGGCGTTATGATTATGTGATGGACAATGATAATGTAATAAAAATATTGATTTCAGGTGCCAAAACCGACGGTGAACAAGCGGGTGACTTTGAGAATTACGCAAATATAGAAAACGGTTCTACTGCGGCGAGCGATAAAAGCAGTTATTTATCCGCATTAACCTTAACAGATATACGCAGAAAATATGACATGATGCGCATCAGTGCGGAGTGGAGCAATTATGCCTTTAAGGATGTTGAAATATCGTTAACTCCCTACATTCGCTACAATCGCAACCGATACGTTGCGACATGGGAAAATAATCTCCCTAGAAATGACAGTATACAAAGTACGATCGGATTACTGGAAAAAACCACTTTCGATCAGGCGTGGGGCAAAATCATTGTCGGTTTTGATACCGAATACACCAAATCGGATCAAATGAATTATCAGGATTTTAATATAACAACGGGTGGCAAGACCTATGTTACAGGGCCATTGTTTGATTACAATGTCGATTATTTTGCACTTGCCCCGTTTGTGCACAGCGAGTATAAAATGAACAACGAAGTAACGTTGAGCGCAGGGGCAAGATTCGATTATAACCGGTTTGATTATAAAAATAATTTGAGTGTCGGAACGGATCCATCGACCGTTTATTACCGTCCCTCAAATCGCAGTGATGATTTTAGTCACATCAGCCCAAAGCTCTCTTTATCATATCAGCCAAACGAAGAGCTCAATCTCTACGCACGATACGCCAATGGATTTCGTATTCCCCAAGCGACCATGCTGTACTCAATGAAAGCCAATACCAGCGTGACGACGTTGGATCCGGAAAACTCGGATACCTATGAAATTGGACTCAAAAAACGAGTGGGGAAACATTTTGTGGAGCTAAGCGGATATTACATGAGCATCGATGATACGATCACCCGTTATGACGGCTCAGGAGGAACGAAGTATTATGCTAATGGAGGATCTACCATTCATAAAGGGATTGAAGCAGGGGTATCGGCGGTGCTTAGCGAAGAGCTGGAAGCAAAAGTGAGCTATAGCTATTCAACGCACAAGTATGAGAATGATACCGTGTATAAAAATAACGATATGGCATCCGCCCCAAGATCAATCGCCAATACGCGTCTCTTTTATACTCCTGCGTCCCTCAAAACCTTGGTGCTGATGGGAGAGTGGCAATACGTAGGAAAATATTGGATGGATGATAGTAACACCAGAGAGTACAATGGGTACAGTTTAGGCAATCTAAAAGCAGATTATAAAATCAAAGACAATTTATCGGTGTTTGGAAAAGTGAACAACATTACGGATAAACGCTATGCCACGAGGGCAACCTATGAATTTAGTAAAAACAATTATACTCCCGGTGACCCGAGACAATTTTTTGCAGGATTGGAATACACATGGTAAGACTTTCAAAGCTTCATAAACTAGGAGCGCATAGCGTCGTATTTATACTGCTGATTCTCTCTATCAGCGGTTTTTTTCTTAATCATAAAAATTGGAATTTTTTGTACTCCACGACATTCACTACGGTTCCAAAATCGGTCATCGAACATGATACTTCCCTCACTACAGGTTATTGGGTCGATCCGCTGGATGCGAACCATATTATTGCAGCAGGAAAGCGCGGTATTTTTGAGAGTAGTGATAAAGGTAAAAGTTTTAAACACGCTCTTTCGTTGCCTAGTAATGCATTGAAGGCTTATGAAGGCATTTTGTACGTTGCAACGCATGAGGGAATATACCGCCAAGATATGGAAGGCCATTGGGAAGTATTGGCGCTTCCCTCGGAAAATATCAATGCCCTAAGCGTGTATGCCAATCGTATGGTGGCTTCGGTTGAACAATCCGAAATCG